>OMGT01000260.1_pt1 | contig 34413 bp, 28 predicted proteins | sample 1646101 | NCBI WGS metagenome assembly OMGT01 (sample SAMN05578593, study PRJEB25193) | human gut metagenome | biome: Human Microbiome; feature: human-associated habitat; material: feces | host: Homo sapiens | place: USA:Birmingham | reverse complement strand
GAAGGACCTCCTCTCATAAATATTTTTGTTTTCCCTGAACTCTTTGTTTCTATCGTTGCAATAACTTTCTCCGCTGGGTATAATAAAAAAGAACTTTCTACAACCTCAAAGGAGGGATTTCTATGATAGAACAGCTCATTGCTGAAGCAACCGAATGTGATTTCAAAGTTGCACTTGAAATAAAGAAACCCAAAAGCTAGTTAAAAAGTGTCAGTTCCTTTTCTAATGGAATCGGCGGAACTCTGTTTTTCGGAATCTCTGATGACAGGAAACCTATTGGCTTGTCCGATGTTCAAAAGGATGCTGAAGCGATTAGCCGCTTAATCAAAGAACGTATCACACCATTACCTCAGTTTATCTTAAAACCATTACAGGAAGATGGTAAAAATCTATTAGCTCTGGAGGTTTCTCCCGGCCGCAGCACCCCATATTATTACAAGGCAGACGGCGTGATGGAAGCATATATCCGTGTTGGAAATGAAAGCGTAATTGCCCCTGATTACATTGTGAATGAATTGATCTTAAAGGGAACCAATCAGTCCTTTGATACCCTAACAACAGACGCGGTAAAAAAGGATTACAGCTTTACACTTCTGGAAGCAACCTATCTGGAACGGACCGGTCTCCGCTTTGAGCCATCCGATTATGTTTCCTTTGGTTTGACTGATAAAAATGGACTCCTGACCAATGCCGGAAAACTCATGACCGATCAGCACACGGTTTATAACTCCCGTATGTTCTGTACCCGGTGGAATGGCTTGGAAAAAGGCTCTATCTTTGATGATGCGCTGGACGATAAAGAATACGAAGGGAATCTGATTTATCTACTGAAAAGCGGCAGTGAATTTATTCGCAATAATTCCAAAGTCCGTTTTGTCAAAAAGGCACAGTATCGTGTAGACAAGCCGGATTATGCTGAACGAGCTGTGACAGAGGCTCTTGTCAATGCGCTTATCCATCGTGATTATATTGTGCTTGGCAGCGAAATCCATATTGATATGTTTGATGATCGGGTGGAAATCACATCTCCGGGCGGTATGTTTGGCGGCGGCTCAATTCAGGAATACGATATTTACAGTATTCGTTCGATGCGACGAAACCCTGTGATTGCTGACCTGTTCCACCGCATGAAGTACATGGAACGCCGTGGAAGTGGTCTGCGCAAAATCGTCAGTGAAACCGAAAAGCTGCCTGGATACACAGAGGCATATAAGCCCGAATTTTCCTCAACAGCGACAGATTTCAGAGTTATTTTGAAAAATGTAAACTACAACTTAGAGGGTGATACCCACCAAGTTACCCACCAAGTTACCCACCAAGATATTGAACTATCAACGATGTCCAAACAGATTTTGGCTTTTTGCACAACACCAAAATCCAAGAAAGAGCTTGCAGTATTTTGCGGCTTCAAAGATTTAAGAAACTTCACTTTGAAGCATATCAATCCGCTTTTAGAATCCGGGCAATTAGAAATGACTATTCCCGATAAACCTAAAAGTCGCAATCAAAAATATATTACAGTTCGTTCCGAATAAACAGAGAAGCAGGGTATTGGGTCTCATCTCCCATTGTCCTGTTTCTTTTCATTCCAAATTATATTCACATCATTTACCCATACGCCCAATCCTGGATCGCAAATTTCAAACTCTGCACCTTGCCCAGCAGCCAGATCGTAGCCAGCGGCAGTCCCATCGGGCTAATCAAAAATGCCATAACTAGCAAAATTGCACCATTCTGCGGGGAATAGGTAATCAGCACAGCCACGCCAAGCAGAGCAATTACCGTGCTGAGCAGACCAAGCACCAGACCGGATATGTAGATCAGCCCCATGCAGAGCCAGACAAAAAGCGTCAACACCCAAATGACCGGTGCAGTTACAATCATCAGCAAACATTTCAAAACCAAGCTGATTGTCAGGCTTCCTTGTGGGTCCCCGTCGATTAAAAGCACTTTCTTTCCGGCCTGTGCCAGACCTATTCCCAAGTTCGCACAGGTTGTTGTTTTGCCAACGCCGCCTTTCTGGTTGGCGATGGCGATGATTTGTGTGTTCATGACTTCACCTCATTTCTGATTGTTGCTGTTGTTTCTGGAAATAGAAAAAGCCGCCACTTCAAAATTAACAGTGAAGTGACGGCTCTTTCTATCGCCGGAATACGAGTTTCTGAAATGAAAAAAGCACCCAGCATTTATACTGTGTGCTACATCAAATTCATATTCAATTATTCAAATTAGCTCAAACTATGCCAAACTGCCACAGCCAAAAAACGAGGGGAAGGAGGGCTGAAAAGCACCCCAAAAATCGGCTCTCGGTTAACCACTTTGGGAACCACTTTCCCCTCTTTTTGCCCTCTTTTTAGCCAGTTAACCACTTGCGGACCACTAAAAATTGGATGAAACCGGCTCTCGTTTTGCCAAATTTGGTCAAACCATATCAGCCCGTTTAGATATAGCAAAAGCCCGGAAAACCTTGATTTTCCGGGCTTTTTGAACCATTTTGATATAGTCTGAGCAGTCGATTATCGCTTGCTGAACTGCGGAGCGCGACGAGCTGCTTTGAGGCCGTACTTCACGAAACCGAAGCTCAATTTTGCTTGATTTTACGCGGTTTTTCAAGCCTTTTGCTCTTCGTCCACCAGTTCTTAAACCCACGATTTTGTGGGCTTTTGTCGGATTTTAACCCTAATCTTTTTTTGATGTGTCGATTGCTCTGTTGATCACCCCATGTAATTGGGCAGGTTTATTATACTTGACTTTGGCGTAAATATCCATAGTCACCTTGCTGTTTTCGTGTCCGGCAAGATACTGTACGGTTTTAGGATCAACCGAAGCATAAATCAGGTTCGTGATATAAGTGTGACGCAATTGATGCGGTGTCACTTGAAAATCCATCGTATATACCAACTTCGGATTGTTCGACTGATGCTCACCAAGTTTCGGCTTTACAACATGCTTAATCTTCTGCCCATTCACATAGGTGTAATAGCAGCGTTCTTCCGTAGAACGAACTGCTATGTACTTCCATACCCTCACGAACTGGGATTCAGCCAAAGCATTACCATTCCTGTCCGAGATCACATATTCCGATTTTGACTTTTCCTTTGCCTCTTTCAAACATTCCACCAACTTGCCCGGAATGGGAATGTCCCTTTTGGCTGCTGGCGTTTTTAATTCTGTTGAAATTACCGGACGATTATTTACAGAACGCCATGCTCGCCTTACCGATATATATGGGGTGGCACCATCCAGGAAAACACAATCCCATCGCAGTGCAAGAATTTCTTCCCGCCTCAACCCTGCGTATAACCCAATCATTACGAAAACATACGGTGGTAATCCCCTGATGGTATCCAGAAGAATTTTCACCTGCTCATCCGTCAATGCCTTCTTTTCCTGCTTTGGTGTTCCGCCTTTTGCAGAAAGCGACGCAGCCGGATTACAACTGATGATTTTGCTTTCTTCTGCTGAATAGAAAACACATTTGATCAGCATATTCATTTTGCTGTACAGGGAAGCTGATTGCTTGGAGATTGGCACCAGCAGCAAGCGAAGGTCATCGGTCGTCACTTCGTCCATATACATATCTCCAATAGCTCCAATAATGTATTTTCTTATCGTGCGCTCATATCCGCTCAATGTGTTTTCTCGCACACTCGCCGAGCGCATCTTCAACCATTTTTCGCAATACTCAGCTACTGTCGGATTATTCTTCCGGAATATTTCATCCTCAATACTGCGCTTCATCTCAATGGATTTATCGTACAGCTCTTCAGGAGTCTGTGCATATAGCGAAATCCATTTTCCATCTGCATCCTGCATTCGTGTTCTGTAATATTGAACGCCCCTCTTCATAATTGTTCCATATTCCGGCACTACTTTTTTTCTTGCCATTATTGCTTCCTCCATTTTCTTGATATATCCAAATTGATCTTTGCTCTTTAATTATCCAGAATGCTGCTCCGGTTCTCAAGGATGTCGGCTATATGTAAAAAGAGCAGGGATTATCCCTACTCTTTTTGATCTCATTCATGAAACTGTCTGGCCTATTCTGCATCCCACAGTGTAAAGGTATCCTCTAATATACCCGCCAGTTCATCCGGTCGGTTATACTTTGCCTTTGCATAAATGTCCATCGTTATCTTGCTGTTCTCATGACCGGCAAGATATTGAACTGTTTTAGGATCAACCGATGCGTGAATAAGATTTGTAATATAAGTATGCCGCAGCAAATGTGGTGTCACTTCAAAGTCTAAGCTATAAACCACCTTTCCATTATGCGCAGCTCTTTCGCCCAGCACCGGTTTCACCGTATGCTTCACTCGTTTTCCATTCTCATAACGGTAGTAGCTCCGTTCCTTTACAGTTCTGGTCACAATATACTGCCAGAGCCTCTTAAACTGCGTATATGAAAGCGGTTCACCCTCGCTGTTTGCAACAACATAGTCTGATGTGGAATTCTCCTTTGCTTCTCTCAGGCATTTCGCCAGGCAATCAGGAAGCGGTACATCTCGATGAGCAGCCTTTGTTTTCAGTTCAGACATTATTACCGGTCGATTGTGCTCTGTATGCCAAGCTCTGCACACTGTCAAATACGGTGCTGCTTCATCCAAAAAAACTGAATCCCACTGTAATGCAAGAATTTCTTCTCGCCGAAGCCCCGCATACAGACCAAGCATCACAAATACATACGGTGGTAATCCTCTTATCGCATCCAGCAATCTCTCCACCTGATCATCAGTCAAAGGGTTTTTCTCTTTTTGAGGAACGCCCCCGTTCTTTCCAGACAAATAAATTGTAGGATTGTCCTGAATCACTTTGCTTTCCTTTGCCGCCGCAAAAATGCTCTTATAAAGTATATTGACCGATTTGTACACAGACGCTGATTTTTTGGATACCGGAACCAGTGCCAGACGAATATCATCCGCTGTAACATCTGCTATATTCATATGACCCAGAGGCTTTATAATAAGCCGGTTTACTTTCGATGTGTAATCCGTCAACGTAGTGGCTCTTACCTGTGCGGATTGTAACAACAGCCACTTTTCGCAATACTCCTTTACTGTGGGGGATGATCTGCGAAATGTATTATCCTCAATCTGCTCTCTCGCTTCGAGCACCTTATCATATAATTCTTCACGGGTTCTGCCATACAACGCCACCCGCTTTCCATCAGCATCCTCAATTCGAGTCCGGTAATATTCCTTACCCGCCATGATGACGGTTCCGTACTGAGGAATCGCATATCTTTTTCTTGCCATCTTCGACACCTCCAAACTTTTAGCTGATATATTCATTATTGCGAATAACCTGCCAATACTCAACGATGTCGAATTTCGCTCCTGGCTGTTCTCTTCTTTCGGAAAGTCGGATTGTTATCCTTCGGCCTTGCACGATGTGTAGACCTTGCAATATACTCCTGAAGTCCAACTTCAGTAAAATAAACACAGCCATTCTCAACATACTGAACGTAAGTGATCAGCCCTTCCATTCTTGCATGATCCAAGGTGTCCAGGCTAATCCCCAACATCTCAGCGGCTTCTTTACGCTTAATCAATTTATCCACCATCAAAATTCACTTCCTTTCGGCATTTGCCTTGTCTTTTTTTCTCCGCCTGTTCCGGAATATAATATCCAAGCTGCACTTTCACAGCTTCATCAATTCCGCGCATCTGTCCCTTACTTACCTTGCCGAGATACCGAATCACACAGGTCTTATCACATGTATCAAGCTGCTCCGCCAATACCATCGAAGATCTTGCCAGCCCTTTTGCCTTCCGAAGGAAATAATGTGTTGGCTGGCTTCTTTTCTTTTGAATCTTCGTTGTCAGAGGAGCAACCGTAATCGTCGGCGAATAAAAGTTGCCGACATCGTTCTGAAGAACCACTACCGGACGAACACCGCCCTGCTTTGATCCTATCGGAACACCAAGATTGGCAAGGTAAATATCTCCTCGCCGGTAAACCCAGTTTTCTTTCATCTGGTTGCCTCCAATCCCATAATCATCTATGGATAAAAGCTGACAGAAAATAATACAACTGCTTTATTCTGACAGCTTTTCTTAAAATATGGTTTCTCTGTACTTTTTCTTGGCACCCCAGAGATCGGGGATTTCTCACAAGCGGCAGTGTGCTTCACTGCTCCATTGGAATTTAACCATCCCGCCTTCTTTATGGCCGGACCGCGAATTACGGAAGTATCATTGTCCCTGACAGGCTTTTACACCACCGTCGGTTGCAATCCGACATTTGCTGCTGCGATTCCGCTTCGCCCCTGTTGGGCATCATGGCGTGCAGTCGAAGGCTCGTTCTGTCAGTAATGTACTTGGAGAATGAGTATTCAATTTTCATAGTTCATCAGCCTTGTTGCCTTAGCTGTAAAGTAAGTATAAAAGAATGCGGTTTTACATAACACGCCGGAAACTGCGACTTTGCCCACCTAATTTTGCGAGTTCACATCAGTGCTTCCTGAAGCTGCGTAATGGCATCCTGCACTCTCTTTTTCAACGCATCCACATCCTGTCTCTTGCCAATGATCAGATAATCCAGCGTTACTCCAAAGAATTCCGAAAACAGAATCATGTCGTTATAAGATGCCGATATTACTCCGCGTTCAATTTTTGAAATGCGTTTTGCATCAATATCAATCGCCTCAGCCAGAGCCTCCTGCGTATACCCTTTTGATTTGCGCAGCTCCTGAATTCTTGCTCCACATACATGCTGATCGTAATACATACGTTTCTCCTTCCGCACAGCCGGTACAGAACCGGACCAGCGGAAGGTCAAAAAAGGAGCCGCATGACGGTGAAGAAAAAATCCTGTGCCGATAAAACAGAACATGGGGTATCCCATAATTCTGTCTCATGCGGCATTCGGAAGACTTCGCCTGTCAGCGGCTCCACAGCACAGCTATGACTTATAAAATTGTGTTAATAGGGTTATTTATTGTCATCTCAACCATTCAGAGACGAATAGTAGAGCTGCAATCTCCGTAATCTTCTCATCTCCAAAACATTGAAGACGGTCTCACGTCCGCAGGCCTTGCATTTGGTCTGCACATGTCCTCTGGTATCCTCAAAGACGATGATTGAATTGTGTCGGCAATAAGGACACCTGACAGTCCTGGGCTTTTGGGAAGCGATTGCATCCTTTGCCCGGATGATTTTAATCTGCATTTCCGCAGATGGTTCCGATACTCTGATATTCCTGCTCATGGCCACACCTCCAATGGATCACGATATTCATAATCCTTTTTCCGGTTCAGATAGCCCAGTTGTTCCAATCGGATAGCTGCTGCTGATCTCGAAACACCAAAGACACCACAGAAGGTATCTATCTTCACTTGGTCACTGTCGTAAAAACGCCATCCATAACAGGTCAGAGGCTTTCTGCTGTTGATGAACCACATCGCCCGATCCACTTCTGACTGAGGCATCAGAAGGGCAGCTCCCAGCGTATTGGCCTGCCATTCGTTCCAATCTTCCTGCGTTCTCAAGACGCGCGAGCCATTTCCCCGCGCTTCCGGTCTCTTATGGCAGGCTATCTTTCGGTTATCGGAATCCAGCTGAAACAGTATCTGGTGAGCGCACTCATGTGCCAGCGTAAATCTGCGTTTTCCGCAGAGTTTCCGAATATTCGCTGGTTCAATGAAACTCTTGTCCAGAACCACATCATTGGTTTTCAGGAAGATGCTCCTCTGACTTCCATCAACCTCTATCTGATATTCTGTATCCACATACGCGGTCAGACCATAGATGCTTCCGTCCGAGGACAACTTTTGAAATGACACCTTCAGGTTCAGATAATCGGATGCAAACTGGTCAATGGGTGTCGGAAGTGCGAACCTTGCCGGATCATCTGCTTCGCTGCCGAAAAAGGACTTTTGAAAATCTCTTATCACTGCAACAGCGATTTCTTCTATGTTTTTCTGCGAAAGGATCATAGGCACGGCTCCTTTGCTTCAACGAACCATTTTTCATCTTCGTTGTACAGGAAACTCTCATGCCCACCGATCATGACCGTATAGCGGATTCCGCAGCCACCTACCTTCGTGGAAGCAGCCCGACACTTATGCTTCAATCGGTCGATCTCATACACCCGTCCGTCAATCCACCGAATCAGACGCGGACGGATATTTCCCTCTGCATCCACATCTAAATTCACAGGTACATATACTTTTCTACATTTCTGTTCCGACATATTCTACGCTCCTCCTCTGTAAACCGGCGAATGTGTTGACTTCTTTTAGCAAAGAACTCACCAGATTCTGCCGGTGCTGTATTAACCGATCATTCCTGTCGGCATGACCAAATCCACTTTTCGCTCTGTCGGCATCTTGCTTTTCTGAAAAAGTACCCCATTTTTTATCGCATCTTTCCCGAATCGGAATCGAATCTGCTCAATCGCTGCGTCCAGCCGTTCCTGTCGATCCAGTGATTTCACATCAGTGAATAGGTCGTATTGTATCGGACAATCCTCTTCAAACAGGTTGATTGCCCGAACTGTCACCGAACGAATCGGGTGTTCCCACTGATAATTCTTTGCAAACAAAGAAAATGCGGTTTTCGCCAGATAGGTAGGGCTTTGTGTCGGAATGCTAATCCGGCACTGCCACTCCTTCGTGAAAAGCTCATTGTTGCGGATGGAAATCGCTATTCCGCCCGCTTTCTTCTTATGTGTTCGTAGCTTAGTTCCAATCTCCTGCACCAGCTCCAGCATGACACACCAGACTTCGGCGTTATTCTCCAAATCCTGCATGGTCGTTATCCCGTGCCCAATGCTCTTTACTGGGGAGACATAATCGGAACGCATAACCGGCGAATCATCCAGTCCATTGGCATATTTCTTAATCGCCAGTCCATTCTTTCCAAGGCGGCACTTCAAGAAATCATCCGATGTTGCAGCAAGCTCTCCAATGGTATGAATCCCATAACCGGACAGAACCTTCTCGGTCGCTCTGCCGACTCCAAGCAAGTCGGAGGCAGGAAGACACCAAATCTTCTCCCGGAACGAATCTGCTTCGATGTAGGTAATCGCATCCGGCTTTTTCATATCCGACCCAAGCTTGGCAAAAATCTTATTGAAGCTCACTCCTGCGGAAATCGTAAGTCCCAATTCAAACTTAACGGTTCTGCGAATCTCATCTGCGATTTCAAATCCGGTTCCCATGCAGCCGCTTCCGGTCACATCCAACCAGCATTCGTCCATCCCATACGGCTCGATCTGGTCAGTATAACGACCGTATATCTCACGGGCTAATTTTGAAAACTTCATATATTGCTCATAGTGCGGCTCCACGATCACAAGATCCTGGCACTTCTGCTTTGCCTGCCAGATTGCCTCTCCCGTGGAAACGCCAAACGCCTTTGCTGCATAGTTCTTCGCAAGTACGATACCATGCCGTTCCTCCACAGAACCACACACTGCCACCGGCTTGTTCTTCAGTTCCGGGTTCAGCATACACTCAACAGAAGCGTAGAAATTATTCATATCACAGTGAAGAATCACTCTTTGCATCCCGTATTCCTCCTCTCCGTTCGTGAAAACACGAACAACTTTTCACGAACGCATTGACACACAGCATTTCTTGTGATACTATAATTACACGAATTGTATTTCGTGTTTTCATCGTCATTATAGCAAGCACAGTTTTTCGTGTCAATAGATTTTTATGAAAAAGTGTTCGTGTTCGTCATCAAAAAAGAAAGAGGTATTTCTATGGTCTTCAAAGAAAGGTTGAAAGAAAAAAGAACAGAAGCCAATTTAACTCAGGTAGAACTTGCAGAGAAGGCCGGTGTAACCGCCCGCACAATTCAGAATTATGAGCTTGGCAGCCGCAAACCATCCAATATGGTTACGATCCAGAAGATTGCGGATGCGCTGAATACTACTACTGAGTACCTGCTGGGAAGCAGCGGCACCTATGTCGTAGAAGCTCATGAAAAAGGCGGCGCAAAAGCAGCGAAAGATATTGAAGAACTGGTCAGCGAAGTGACCGGTATGTTCGCTGGCGGCGAATTAAGCGAAGATGCCATCGAAGGAGCTTATAAAGCTCTGACCGATGCCTACTGGATTGCCAAAGAGAACAATAAAAAATACGCCCCGAAAACGAGGCGTAAAAAATCCGATCAGTGATATTTATCGTACACACTTTTCGCTATACTGTAAACTGGAGGTGGTATGATGAATGCGGAACAGCTTTCACGGGTCGGCGAGAAACTGGTAAAACGCTGCGGTTCCAGAGACCCTTTTGAAATTGCAAGGCAGCTTGGTGTCCATGTCATGCTTTGCGAAAACCTCGGTTCCCTGAAGGGAATGTACCGGGTAATTAAGCGAAATCGCTTTATTTTCCTGAATAACAGTCTGGATGAAAATATGCTGCGCATCGTGTGCGCACATGAATTAGGGCATGACCAGCTTCACCGGAATATGGCGAAAACCACCCCAATTCATGAGTTCATGCTCTACGACATGAAATCCAAGCCGGAATATGAAGCCAACATCGTAGCAGCAGAAATTCTGATGGACAGCGATGAAGTCCTTCGCTACATCTATGAATATGGATACACCGCCGAGCAGATCGCCAGTGCGATGTCCACTGACATCAATCTGGTTGCGCTGAAGGTGGCGCACCTGGCCACCCTTGGCTATAATCTGCACGCACTGGAACATAAGAGCAACTTTTTGAAATAACGTACCTTCGAGGAGCCTGGATTGGCTCCTCTTTTTGTTGCAAATTGTGCAGGCGGCGCTTGCATAATTATCAGCCTAACATCTGCATGTGGTAGAGCTTCACTATTTCCTCGAACGGCAGTCCCGGATCTGTTTGTTGTAAAATTAAAATGTAGTTGCAAAAAGGACTTGCAAAAAGCAATCTTTCTTTGACATCAAGACTACAGCGTTTAGTCCTACAATGCAGTCATCGGGAACAGGAGCTTTTACTTGCCCTGATTGACAAAATGCTCGACACAAGGTGAAAACCAGAGAAAGAATAAACGCGGCTGGGTATCTGCTTACCCGACCGCGTTTATTCTTTGTCCGCTGCTATTACGGGCAAACAGTCCTTTATTGTAGAAGGGGCATTCCAGTACACATGTCGTTTGGAATGCCCCTGTTTTAATTCTTAATTTGCTGGTAAAAACTTACTTTCTGGCTCCATCCGCACCGATGGTCTTGCCGTCTACGGTGGTATTCACCGCCATAGAGCCATCTGCGTAGAAGTAATACTGCTTACCGTCAATCTGCTTCCAACCACCAGAGAACATTTTGCCGGTATTTTTGTCCAACCAGTACCACTTCTGATCATTAGAGAGCCAACCTTTGACCAAATCCCCGTTTTTGTAGTAACTCCATTCACCGCTGTCGTTCTGCACCCAGCCGTTGGCAGTCTGCGGATCGATGACGATCTCCACGAACCGCCGCAGGACGGTAGCGACTTCGGCTCTGGTTGCGGTTCCAGCAGGGTCGAAACAGTTGTTTGTCTTGCCCGCAAGGATGCCCGCCTGCTGCATGGACTTGACCGCTTCTTTTGCCCAGAAAGAAATACCTGCGCTATCCGCAAAATTCACAACTTCCAGAGTTTTCGGGATGGTGTAGCCCAGTTTGGTAGCGTAGTTCTTCATAATGACCGCCATCTGCTCGCGGTTGATGTTGGTATCCGGGGCGAAAGTAGTATCTGTCGTTCCACTGACAACGCCAGTCTTTGCCGCCCAGTTGACATAGGGGGCGTAGTAAGCATCTTCTTTCACATCGGTAAACATGCTGGCCTGGTAATCAGTCGGGTTAACACCTGCTAATCGCCCCAGTGCGGTGACAAACATTCCTCTGGTCATGCCGGTATTGGGACTGAAGGTGGTGGCACTGGTACCACTCAGCAGCCCACGGCTAACAACAAAGAGCATATTGTCCTTTGCCCAGTGATTGTTCACGTCGGTAAAGGCAGGAATCTGATTCTTGTAGCCTATGCCGTAGATACTGAAATGCTCTGCTACAAAAATCACGGCTTTCTGATCCATATTATAGCTGGATTTGCTGATCCACTGTACATTACCGTTTTCGTCCACATAAACCGCATACAGGTTGCCAGGCTGCTCGTTTTTCGCCGGAGTGTACGGAATTGCAATGCTGACGGTCTTCCCGCTCAAGTTGACAGCAGTTTCCACGCCGTTCTTTACTTCCCATAAGGTAATATCATAGACCGGGCGATTTCCAATAGCTGTTTCTACTTCCTGAGAGGTAACTGCGGTCTTCTTCATTTTTAGAATAAGATCTCCGGTAGTCTGACGGTTCAGTTCCTTTAGGGTATCCAGCATAAATCCAAAGTCAGCCATACTGTCGGTATCGATGGTGAACCGTTTGACACCAGAGGACACTAGTTTATCCAGTGCATCTGCTTTCAGCGTAATCTGCACACCAGCTAACGCTTTGCTGATTTCCACAGGAACAACCACCGCGATACCGTTTTTCGTATTCCCATGCTTTATTGAGTCAGACTGGGCAACGGAGATAACATCAGCAACTATGCTTCTTGTAATCACTGCATTTCCCTTACTATCCACTTTTACAGAATTTGATTTTGCTGTAGTTGGTGTGGTCGGGTTATCCTTGTTCGGACGATCAGTGATAAAGGCGTTGCCAGAGGGATCGTCCCTGTCTTCGGAAGATGAACTGCCGCTAGTATAGATCCAGTAGGCATATAGGGTGGTATCTGCCGTATAAACCTGATTTAAGGTAACTTTTATGCCGCCGGTCTGTTCGGTGTACCATCCATCAAAACGATAGTTGCCACCACGGGTTGGTGTAGGTAAAGAGGACAGCTTGCCGGAACTATCTGTGGTAGCAGCAACCGGATTGACACTGCCACCATTAGGGTAAAATGTCACGGTATAGGTATTTGCTTCCCACTTTGCCCAGTATTCCTTATTGCCCATTTCTGTACCGCCGATCGCCGTAACAGGAGAGCCGGTCAGATTTTCGTTGTCATACCAGCCCTTGAAGGTGTACCCGGTGTGCGTCACATCTGTCGGGAGTGTTGCGCCCACGCCGTAGGTGTAGGAGGTGACATTGCCGCTGTTGATAGTGCCGTCGCCCGCGTTCAGCGTGACGGTGTAGGTCGGGGCTGTCCACTGCACCGTCAGTTCCGTCACATCAGCAGGAACACTGGCACCGGGGGCGTAGGAATTGCCATTGCTGTCAAGCCACATAAAGTAACTGCCTGTATCTCCGGCCGGGCGGGGCAGCCCTTCGGCAGCGGGCGCTTTGAAGCTCTTGCCGTTTTTCACGATAATGTTGATCCAGTTCTGCTGTTCGCCGGGCATAAATTTAACCGTCCGCAACTCAACAACCTTCAGATTGTCGGCGGCAAGATCTGTCGGCAGTTCAAGGACGGGGCGGAAACCGACGCTCGGGTTGGAGTACGCAGCATTGACGCTGATCCAGTAGCGGGCCGAATCGCACCCGCGAACCGCACGGTACGACGCGCCGCCAGAAAAAGCATCCTGTCCCCACGAATACATTTCATTCCAGTTTTGGATATATCCGCTGTTCTTGTTCAGCATCGTGTCCCATTCGTTGCTTTGGGGCACGCCGCGTTGGGAATCGCCCGAACCTGTAGAGTTACTTCCCACAGACGGTGCGCGCAGGGTATAGTCCACGCCGCCTGCGGCATAGTCCTTGCCGAAAATCAGACCTGCGGTGTTCAGGGCATCCCAGCTTACCGTATGCGTTACATTGTAGTTCGCAATAAACAAGCTATGTTCGTAAGAGGTGGTATCTTTGTCGGCTTCATTTTTCAATGAATATGCATTCACCGTGCCCACATAAGTAAAGGGCACATAATGCAGCGTGCTGTCCGGCAGATTGCTGTTTGCCGTGCCGGGAATATTCATCGCCGACAGGTCAAAATAGTATCTGCCGCCGGGGGTAAGGGTGAACTGCTCTGATAAAGCAAACTGCGCCGTGAGCTTGGTAACTTCCGCCGGAACGTTGGCACCGGGCGCGTAGAGCTTGCCGTCGCTGCCAAGCCACATGAAGTAGCTGCCTGTATTTCCGGCCGGACGGGTCAGGCCGTTGGATGCAGGCGCGGTAAACTTGCTGCCGGTTTTCACGATGATGTGAATAGCATCGGAGCTGCCGCCCAGCGTGCCGCCGCCAAGGTCAAGGGTAACGGAGCCCAGTGTGCCGGGGCTCAGGACTTCAAGGACGGGGCGGAAACCGACGATCGGAGTGGAGTTCGTAGCATTGCCGTAGTTCCAGTAGCGGGCCGAACGGTACCCGCGACCCGCACGATACCCCGATTCGTAACTTGATGTGTCCTGCCCCCACGAATATATGTCGTTCCAGTTTTTGACATAGCCGCTGTTCTTGTCCAGCACCGCGTCCCACTCATTGCTTTGGGGCGTGCCGCGTTGGGACTCGCCCGAGCCTGCAGAAATACTTCCCGCAGACGGCGCACGCAGCGTATAGTCCACGCCGCCGACGTCATAGTCCTTGCCGAAAATCAAATCTGCGGTATTTAGGTCATCCCAGCTTACCGCATACGTTACGGCATAGTCCGCCACAAACAGGCTGTGGGGATATTTTTCCCGCTGTGCATACTCCTCGGTGGTCGCCATCGCAGACGTGAGCTTGTAGGCTTCTATTGTTCCCGCATAGGTAAAGGGAACATAGTGCAGCGTCGTGTCCGGCAGATCGCCGTTTGCCGTTCCGGGGATGTTTGCGCTGGAGAGGTCAAAGTAATAGGTGCCGCCCGGTTTGAGGGAAAACTGTTCTGATAAAGCAAACTGCGCCGTGAGCTTGGTAACATCCGCCGGAACACTGTCGCCGGGGGCGTAGAATTTACCGTCGCTGCCGAGCCACATGAAGTAGCTGCCTGTATCTCCGTCCGGGCGGGTCAGGCCGTCGGATGCAGGCGCGGCAAAGCTCTCGCTGCTTTTCACAATGATTTGAATATCCTCGGAGCTGCCGCCGAGCTTGCCGCCGTTCAGGTCAAGGGTAACGGCCTTCATCCCGTCAGAGCCCAGTGTGTCAGGGTTCAGGACTTCAAGGACGGGGCGGAAACCGAGGTAGACGTTCCGAAACGAGGACGAGGTGTAATACCAGGAGCGGGCCGAGTTGTACCCACGGTACGCCCGGAACGACTCGGCGGCAGAAGAAGTATCCTGTCCCCACGAATACATTTTATTCCAGTTTTGGATATATCCGCTGTTCTTGTCCAGTATCCTGTCCCATTCATTATTTGACGGCGTGTCGTGTTGGGACTCACCCGAGCCTGTAGAGTTACTTCCCACAGACGGTGCGCGCAGGGTATAGTCCACGCCGCCGCTGGCATAATTTTTGCCGAAAATCAGACTTTTCGTATTTAAGTCATCCCAGCTTACCGTATGCGTTACGGCATAGTCCGCCACAAACAGGCTGTGGGGATATTTGTTCTGCTGTGCATACTCCTCGGTGGTTACCGTCGCAGACGTGAGTTTGTAGGCTTCTATCGTTCCCACATAGGTAAAGGGAACATAGTGCAGCGACGTATCCGGCAAAGAAACCGCACCATCTGAGTTTCCGCTGTTTGCTGTGCCGGGAATGTCCTCGCCGGATAGGTCAAAGTAATAGGTGTCGCCGGGGGTGAGGGAAAACTGCTCGTCAGGCGAATCATTAGCCAATAGCATTGGCGCAGCCAGCGCCCCCAATGCAGCGGCAGCTTCCGCATACCGGGTCATATCCAGCTCATCGATTTCCTCGTCGGAGAGCTTCTCCTTCGCCTCGTCGATGGCGTCAAGCTGCGCCTTGACTTCTTCTGCGTTATCTTCAGTGATTTCTTCTGCGTTCGGTAAACCGTCGATCATAGCCTGTACGCTTGCCACCGTGACAGCCTCCGCATTGGACGGAGTAGCCAGTTTCTCACTATCCTCACTGCCGCACAGTTCGCAGACATACCCGCAGGGGGTCCCCGCAGTTGCAGGAGAGTAGCCGCACTCATCGTCATGCTCATGCTGGCAGTTTAATTCCTTGGTGATACACCCGCTTTCCTCGTCGCAGATGTGTGGGCAGTTCTCCGGCTCCCGTTTTTGTGCGCCGGACGGGGTCGCTTCATTGCCGGAAACGCTTTCCTCCGGGTAACAGTCCTCGTCATGTTCATGGACGCAGTTGGTTACTTCCTCATAGCAATCTGCGGTGTGTTCGTGGACGCAGGGTGTTCCCGCCGTTCCCTCCGTGTAGCCGCAGTCCGCGTTATGCTCCGGGTGGTGTTCGCACAGGCCACTTGTGCCTATTGTAACGCCGCCCGCCTGCCCATTCTCCTCGGCCAACACGGATTGAGAGCAGAGGGAAAAGAGCATTGCGCCGCAGAGCAGCAGGCTCAATATCCGTTTTTTCAATTTCATTTAGTCCTCCCTTTCTTCCGTACTGACTGTACGGTCTTTTGATTTGTTTTTCAGCCGGATGCAGATCATGGTCACTGTCACCCCCACCGCAAAGGCGGCGATGCCGACCACAACGTATGCGCTTGTGCCTCCTCGCAGCAGCACAGAGCCATAGCTGTCTGTTACGGTGGGGACGCCACCTGACTGTACCTTCCGCAAAAGAATACCGATCCCGGCAAAGAGAAGCAGACTGCACACGCTTAAGGTGGAAAGCACGCGCCTTTCGTACCGCTTCCTGTATTGCCTCGTCCGTCGCCGGATCTCCCGAATCCGGCGCTCCGTTCTGCCGGTCATTGTCAATGCCTCCTTTCTCTTTTTGTTTCCAGGGTCAATCAACGACCCTCTACTTCCTAAAAGACATGAAATCCAAAATCCTTCCACCTAAAATCGAAAAAAATTCAAAAAAATTGAGCCGCCCCGAATTTGGGACGGCTCTGCGCGCGAAATCTGTACTTATTCAAAGGAAATGTTCTGCCTTGGCAGCAGTTGCTTTGCTGCGTATAGGCAGAGGAGGAGCAGCGACGGAAAGAGGTATCCCGCCGTTTTCCATACACCGTCCGCCGTGATGAGCAGATTATAGATGGCATGGAAACCGATGCAGGCTCCAAGAATGCCCACGGTGCCGGTTGCTGCCAGCCAGTGACGGCGAAACACATAGGAAACACCGAAGCCGGAAAAAACGCCGCAGAGAATATGCAGCGCTCCGGCGGAGATCCCGCGGATCAGCAGAAAGTTAAAATTGGCCGCGCCGTTTTCCGTCAGATAGCAGACATTTTCAAAGGTAGCAAAACCAACGGCGATGGCGATGGTTGCCGCAGGCATCTCTTTCGGCTCCGGCTCAAAAATCAGATAGAAAAACAGCAGCGGCAGAAGCTTCATGACTTCTTCACATACGGGCGTGATCTCGATAGCGGCAACGGTGCCGTCCACGCCGTATTGCCCCATGAAGAAGCTGCTGACATAGGCGCTGAGCAGGCAAACGGCCATACCGACGGTCAAAAACAGCGCATAGCGCCGAACGCGCCCCTTGATGAAAAACATGGATAAAATCAGCGGAAGCGCAAGGCAGAGGAAAATATTTTCAATATAGGTCAAGCCTGCTTCACCTCCCGCAGTGTCAGGGGCAGCAGCGCCGCCATGGACAGCGTCAGCGCAAGGTCTACAGCATAGTAGAGCTGAAAGCGCGTGTAGTCGTGGGTGAAGCCGGAAACCCGATATAATAGCACCTGCAACGTAACGCAGATGATCATAAACAAGTCTCTTTTTCGGCACAAACTGCCGTTTTGCATGTGAGATACCGAGAGATACATGGTCGCGCCTGCTGTGAGGGAAAACAGGGCCGAAACAAAATAGGATGGGCCGAAATCGTGGTCGAGAAAGGCGATTGCCGCAATGACCGCTGCAGCGGCTCCGGCAGGGAGGGAAAATCGATCCTTCTTCCCCTCCCCTGGCAATATCTGCACAGACAGGTAAAAAAGCCATGCGGCCAGCCAGGAGATCTCAGCCACATAAAATACCTGCGGCCAGATGCCAATGATGACCAGATACAGCACATAGTATATGGTCCCCATGGCAAAGCAGGCATAGGCGAGGGACAACATCAGGAGGCTGCGGTTCCTGTGCCGAATGGCCAGAATACCGGCAGCGACACAGGCGCAGAGCAGCACCGCGATCTGAAACAGGTTATCAATGAGTTCAAAGTTCTCCATCTCCGGCCTCCTCCTGCTTCTGTCCTTCACATCTCCGATGCAGACGGTATAGAAGAACCGTCACGCAAACCCCAAGGAAAAATGCCAACAGCCCCATCACGATATAGCCCAGCGCGGCATGGCTTCCTATCAGGCTTGCCGTTCCCGAAGAATGGACGATGCTTCCGTCCGCGGCGTTCCTCATCAGTCCCGGCATCATTGTGCCGATGCCGATGACCAGAAGCAGGCAGACCGCCATGCAGGCCGCATCCAGTCGGCGCTGTCTTTTTATTCGACGCTCCTGTTTGATTTCCGCTGTCCGCCTGTGGATCAGGCGGGCACGCTCCTCACTTGTCCGCATAAGTAAATCCCTCCTGCTCCAAAATTACTTTCAGGCTTTGTTTTCCGCGGTAGATCAGTTTCGTGATCTGGCTTTCACTTTTGTTCATGACCGTTGCCGCATCGCGGTAGCTCATATCTTCAAAATAGACAAGATAGAGTGCTTCCCGGTATTCTGCTTTCAGCTTTTCAAGCGCATCATAAAGCTGGCGGTCTCGTTCGCTGCGAAGTAGATCGGTATCGATCAGGGTGTTGCTTTGCGGCTCAAAGTCCAACTCATCCAAGCACAGAAATGCAAGACGGTGTTTCTGCTTATGTCGAAGCGCAAGGTGACGAGCGGTTTTGTAAAGATATGCCTTAAAACTGCCCACACCCTCAATCGGCCGCTCCTTTGCGAAAAGCTGTGAAAAGGCCTCGATCATCAGATTCTCCGCCTCGTGGATGTCCTTGATATATCCGTTGATGTAAAGTGTCAGCGCATCGCCGTAGCGTTCCACCAGCAGGTCGGCAGCTTTTTGCTCTCCGTCAAGATACCGTCGGTATGCGGTTTCATCGGAGATCATATCCACCGCCTCCTTCCGTGGCCTTCCTACGAGGGTCGGACGGTTTCTCCGCATTTTCCGGGATTGCCCATGAGCGCCCGAACCGGGACGCGCCGGGGATCCGCCCCTCGGCGCAGTATTGGTTGACCCGCCGCTCCGACACGCCCCAACGGTATGACGCCTCCCTTATGGAAATATAGCCCTTGATCCCGTTCATACCGCACCTCCGCATGGATAATACTCAACATGATACATTATATACGAATATCAGAAGAAATACAAGGTGTCCGGCGAAGTGTCCAGAAAAAAGTTACATCGCTGCGAAGGACGGGAGAAAACGTGGCAAGCAGGGCTTTCGTGACACGAAAGCGATTTTCTGCTTGTTGGGGAAACTCCCCAATCCCCATAGAACGCTGCCTGCGGCATCGAGCTGCGCATCCGTTCCGGATGCTTTAACGGCAGTTCCTGCCAAAGAAAAAAGCCCGGTGCAGCATGAGCATTGCGCCCGCACTGCACCGGACATTCCATCATCTACTATTCTCTTTATTTTCTTCTTCCTGCCGCACTTCCTGCTCATGCATCTGCTCTTTTTTCTGCTCGTCCTCTTTTAGGATTTCCTGCACAATCTTCTGTGCCACAAGCCAATCCTGCATTTCCGATTTGGTCTTGCGGTACTCTGCATAGGAGCTTTTCTTTCGTTCCAGAAGCATTGCATACTCTGCGTTCAGCTCGCTGATGCGCGGGAGCTTTTTGTCAGAACCGTTCTCTTTCTTATAGGCATCAAACGCTTTTTTCGCTGCGCTGCGTAAGACCAGCGTATCCCGATGGGCTTCATAGAATTCCCGATTGTAACCGGATGCTTTATACGCGGCAAAAACATCTTTTGTCTTAGCATAATTGATTAGATGCTTCCGCAACACCGACACTTCCGACATCCGTGCCTCATCCGCCTTTACAGATTCCAGCAGCGCATCGCATTTTTCAGAAATCCCATCTGCTTTTTCTTTCAGCTCTGCATAGCTCTTGATTCCATGCTCTTCCATGAACATCATAGCTTTTGCCATCTGCTTCAGATTAAAGACTTTTGCCCAGCGCGCATATCCCGCGCCTTTGCCCGCCTGCATTTTTGCATGGACATCAATAAGGAACGACAGCTCCGGCCTCTGATGTACCTGTGCCGACCGTGCGCTTGTGCGGGTTTTCTCTGCAAATTTGCTTTTGTGAACCGCATTTCCGGCAATCACTTCACAGAGTTCTTCGACCGAATATCCTTTGCCAAGAGAGCGAAAGCGAGCAAATCTGGCATGGTCTTTTCCCCGCAGGGCAGGCTGTTTTCCATCTTTATACTCATACCCTGCCTCCTGCAAAATTCCAATCAGTTCACGATAACTTTTCGGTTTTCTTTCCAATGCCGCATCAATGGCCTCGCAGATTTCATCCCGCTGCGATTTTTTCTCCGGGTATTCCGTTCTCTTCTGCCGCTCTCCATAGGGTTTCCGGATAATGACTGACAACCGATGTTCCAGGCAGACGATATCACTGAGCCTTGCCAGCGCAAGACCGGATAAGCGAAAATCTCGGAATTTTCTGGTGCAGTCTAATGTAGTCGAATTAAAAATAATGTGGTTATGAATGTGCGCGCGATCAACATGGGTAGCCACGATAAATGCGTGTTTTCCCTTGGTGAATCGCATGGCTGTCTCATACCCAACCTTGTTCGCCTCCTCCGGCGTGATTTCTCCGGGCTTAAAGGATTGCCGAATCTGATATGCAATCACATTATGCGCCTGGGTTCTTCCCGTGATATGCTCATACTGCCGTTTGGAAAGCAGAAATTCTTCATCACAGGTCTTTGCATCACAGGCATACGCGCTGATATATTTTCCATCTTCCGTCTTTGCTGCATTCTCAGAATAATCAGTACGGTCAGCCAGACACTGCGCTACCGTCTTTCCTTTATTGATATGCAGCGCAATTAGTCTTGTAGCCGCCATTTTCATATTCCTCCATCTAAAAAGAGCTACCCGAAGGCAGCTCTTACCAATCTACTATTCTCATTTTAACATCCGTTCCCGGTCATAAGCTCCCTGCAAATAAACGGCCTGCTTGATGATCTCTTCCATATCGAAATAGACACACATGATGCTTTCGTACAGCTTCCACACATTAGATTCGCTGCCTCCCACCATCTCCATCAGCTGGTCTTCCATCTTCGATTGCTCAGACTGTTTTTCCTGATAAGCAGTCTCATCCACAAAATGATTTTCTCCATCCGTTTCCTCGTACCGCAAATCATAATAATCTTTCATAAACTGAATATCCATCCAATCCCTCCTGAACTCAAATTGTCAAAACATCCTCTACACACTCGCACAGCCGTTCCATCAGTTCCATGATGCCGCCCGCTCCAACCGCAGCTGCGAACAGTCCCATCTCAATCAGGGTCAGCAGGAACACATCCGTCCAGCTCGCCCGAACCACAGAATAAATGCCGCAGCCAAGAACGAAAAGCATAACCGGCGAAAGTACCCACAGGGATAGCTGCATCAGCAGATTCCAGATAAAGCACAGAAATCGCAGCAGAAACGCAACCGGCAGCAACAGGATTTTCAGCACCAGCTTCAACAAAAAACATACGACCTTCATGGATTTCACCCCTTCGTTTTTCTTTTCATCTTCATTTTATCGTACCCGCTTGTCAAACACCACGATGTCAACAGGTAGACCAAAAATATGTAACGGCACAGACAGTTTCATCTGTGCCGTGTGCTGTAGAAATCCCGCACGCTTGCGCCGTCAGCGAATACCAGAAAGCCTCTTCAGGATCAGCTTCTGCATCTCCCAGAGTTCATCCAGCCGCTTCTGCAAATCCCGGATATCCTCCGCATAGATGCTTCCGGATTCATTGGCTCGTTTTGCGTACTGGTTCAGGTTGTTGCTGCATCGGCGAAGGAGGGTGGATACCTGCGCAACATCCGACAAATCAAGATTTACGCAGTACCCGTCCATCGCCATTTTTCTCATATAGGCACCGGTATTCCGAATCCCCAATTCCTTCTGCTTTTCACGAATCCTCGCCAGCTCTTCCGGGTTTACCCGGACATTGATCCAGTGTTCCCGAACACTCATAGTGCCACCTCCTCATCATTTCGATGTGTCATCGGCGGAATGCGCCCTGCACGGTCACGCAGCTCTGCCAGGACAGACGGCTTTTCCGTTGTTCTCTCACGGTCTGGATCATCATTTTCACGGTCATCCATATTCAGCAGTGCGTCCAGTTCTGCCAGTCTTGCACTCTTTTCCGCCAGTTCTGCCTCCTGGGGGAACGGCTTTCCAAGCTCGGCCTGCGCAGCTTCCTGCTGGCTCCTAAGATTGTCCAGCTGCTGTTCCGCCTTCTCCAGCCTTGCAGGAATCCCGGCAAGAGCATTATCCAAACGCTGGATATTGCCCGCAGCACTGGTGCCGATGGGCACCCGGTGGGTCGTCTCGCCTTTCAGCAGCACCTGATACTCTTTCTGGAAGCTGTCATATGACAACTCCATCTTGAAACCACGATAGCTGCCAAGCGGCACCGGCTCCAAACTCTGATTGGCTTTACAGACCGCAAGAATTGCTTCACCGGCCTCGGCTTTTTCAGTAAATTGTGTGCCATTCACCTCCATACCGCAGAACCCCTCTTCCGGCAGCGGATGTGCCGCCACCGTCCGAATATCCGACTGAAAGCCCTTGATGAACCCTTGCGTTTTCTCAATCTCCGCAGGGAAATATTTCATCAATTTATCTTCCAATCGGTACTGCTGGCTCTGATGATCCGCCTTCAATACTTTCAGCCTTGCAACATCTACATCCAAGTCCATTTTCTCCTTGATTTGCGGGTCTCCGGCACAAAGTGCCTTGATCTCCGCATAGGAAAGAGCCTGCTCATCCACATCATCACAGGAACGAACCGGAGATTTGCTGGTCATGATCTGGCTGATAAACTTCTGCTTATTCTCCAGTGTCTGATAGAGGTAGGCATCAAAGGTTCCTTCCGTCACGTACTGATAAACCTGCACTTCTTTGTTTCGGTTTCCCTGACGGATGATACGACCATTTCGTTGGGTCATGTCCGCAGGCCGCCAGCCCACATCCAGATGATGCACGGCCACCAGCCTGTCCTGCACGTTCGTGCCTGCGCCCATCTTCTGTGTCGAACCTAACAACACCCGCACCTGGCCGGTACGGACTTTGGCAAACAAATCTTTCTTTTTTGCCTCGGTATCAGCATCATGGATAAATGCGATTTCTTCCTCCGGTACACCGGACTGGATAAGTTTAGCGCGGATATCCTCATAGACATTGAAGGTTCCATCGTTCTTCGGTGTGCTGAGGTCGCAGAACAGCAGCTGGGTCAGCTTATCCGACTGTCCTTCCTCATAAATCCGAAGCACATTCCGCACACAGGCATTGAGCTTACTGTTGGGGTCATCCGGCAGGAGCGGATTCATCAGCCGCTGATCCAGCCCCAGCTTTCTGCCATCCGATGTGATTTTTAGCATGTTATCGACCGACGGGTCTACCACACCGGAATGCACAGCCGCCGCCCGTTCCGAAAGCTCCGACACCATCGCCTGCTGATGCTCCGAAGGCTGCACCACCACGGTTTCAAATTTTGCCTCCGGCACCGGCAGATGCAGCTGATCGGAAGTCTTGATATCTGCCACTTCCTTGAACATATTCATCAGCTCCGGCAGGTTGAAGAATTTTGCAAATCTTGTTCTTGCCCGGTATCCGGTTCCTTCCGGTGCCAGCTCAATGGCTGTGGTGGTCTCACCAAAGGTAGAAGCCCAGCTGTCGAAATGGGTCAGCCCTTTCTGCTGCAACGTGCCGTACTGGAGATACCGCATCATGGTGTAAAGCTCCGTCATGCTGTTGCTAACCGGGGTGCCGGTCGCAAAAATGATGCCGCGCCCGCCTGTCAACTCGTCCATATATTGGCACTTCATAAACATATCCGAAGATTTCTGCGCTTCCGATGTGGACAAGCCTGCAACATTGCGCATTTTTGTGTAGAGGAACAGATTCTTAAAGGCATGTGCTTCGTCTACAAACAGTCGGTCTACGCCCAGCTGCTCAAAGGTAATCACATCGTCTTTTCGGTCGGTTGCCCGAAGTTTCTCCAATCTCGCCTCCAATCCTTTCCGGGTCTTTTCCATCTGTTTGATGGAGAAACGTTCGCCATTCTGGGATTTCATCTCAGCAATGGCGTTTTCGATTTCATCAATCTGGGCAGTCAAAATCCGCTCCTGCCGTTCTGCGGACACCGGAATTTTCTCAAACTGGGAATGCCCGATGATGACTGCATCGTAATCACCAGTAGCAATTCGTGCGCAGAACTTCTTTCTGCGGGCAGTTTCAAAGTCCTTTTTGCTTGCCACCAGCAATTTTGCACTCGGATACAGACGCAGAAACTCGTTTGCCCACTGAAGGGTCAAATGATTCGGAACGACAAACATGGATTTCTGGCACAGTCCCAGCCGTTTTGCCTCCATAGCAGAAGCGGCCATCTCGAAAGTCTTACCGGCACCCACTTCGTGGGCCAGCAGCGTATTGCCGCCGTACAGCACATGAGCAATGGCATTCTGCTGGTGTTCCCGCAGCCGGATTTCCGGATTCATGCCGCCAAAGCGGATATGAGAACCATCATACTCACGGGGACGAGTGCTGTTGAACAGCTCGTTATACTTTTCCACAAGTTCCGCGCGGCGATAAGGGTCTTTCCACACCCAGTTCTGGAACGCATCCTTAATGGCCTGCTGTTTCTGCTGGGCGAGGGTGGTCTCCTTTTTATTCAGAACCCGCTTCTGCTTGCCGTCTGCATCCTCCACGGTATCGTAAATACGAATATCCCGCAGATTCAGCGTATCCTCCAGAATTCGGTAGGCATTGGCACGGCTGGTGCCGTAGGTCATATAGGCATGAACATCATTCCGGCTCGGTGTACTCTTGCCGGTGATCTGCCATTCTGCCGTCATGGGAGAGAATTTCACTTCAATATTTCTGCGCAGATAGAACGGCGGTTCAAAGGTTTCTTCCATAAACTGCTGGATATAATCCCGATTGACCCATGTGGCACCAAGGCGCACATCAATCTCCGACGCATCCAGGTCTTTCGGCTGTGCTTTCTTCAAATATTCCGTGTTTACCGCAAAGGCAGGGTCAGAAGCCGCAGCCAGTTCTGCCACGCGGAGTTTTTCCCGGACATTGCCGGACAGATATTCATCAGCCGCCACCCAGCCGGTTTCCTCGCCGCCTTGCGTCATCGGGTCTTTGAAAATGACACCATGCAGTTCCTGCTGGATTTTTTCAAATTCTCCCGGTGTACCTAAAAGCTCCGACATATAGGGCAAATCCACTTTGCCGCGCTCTCCGATGGAGATTGCCAGAGCCTCTGCCGGAGTATCTACGCTGGTAACAGCCCGTTCCGGTCGAATCGTCCGTTTGGTGAACATATCCGCCTTGGATTCCAGCCTGCCGTTTTCATCTACATTTTCCAGAGAGCAGAGCAGATAATAAGACGAATCTTCTGAAAAAGCCTGCGCATTTGCACGGGAGTTGATAAGCCCATACTGATCGGCGAATCGGTCATAGGCTACATTCAGTTCCCGCTGTTTCTGGGCAATCGCGTCCTCCGGATAATCGTTCAGCTGATAGTCGATCAGTTCCTGCACAATGGTACGAAGCTCCACCATGCCCTTGATCCTGCCGGTGGCTGTCGCAGAAAGGTCAGCCTTTCGCATGATGCTGTTCTCACGGAAGTAGACATCCCCATCCACCACCGCATAGGAGAAGTTCTTTACATTGGGGTCTGCCGGAATGGTTTCGCCCTGCAAGGACAGTTCTTCCTCCGGTGCCAGCTCCTGCGCTTCATAGTGACCGCCGATATGCTGCACAGCCTCATGCAGCTGGTCTCCCAGATCCTCATCCGGAATCGGAATGACCGTACATTCTTCCTTGCCGTACTGGGTACTTTCCGTTGTAATCTCACCCAGCACCATTTCCGGGTGGTCAACAAAATAGCTGTTGAGGGTAATACCCTCCGATGTCAGCCCCAGATGCACCCAATCCGGTTCGATATCAATTGGATGGTCTCTCTTTTGCAGAAAAATGATATCCGACACTACATCTGTACCGGCATTGGCACGGAATGCGTTGTTAGGAAGTCGAATGGCTCCCAGCAGTTCTGCCCGCTGCGCCAGATACTTTCGAGCGTCCGGATTCTTGGAATCCATCGTATAACGGCTGGTAACAAAGGCCACGATGCCACCGGGACGAACCTGATCCAGTGCCTTGGCAAAGAAATAGTTGTGAATAGAAAATCCGAGTTTATCATAGGGCTTATCACTGACACGGTAGTTGCCAAAGGGCACATTACCCACGGCCAAATCATAGAAATCGCGCCGGTCAGTGGTCTCAAAGCCTGCCACCTTGATTTCTGCCTGCGGATACAGTTTCTGCGCAATACGCCCGGTGATGGAATCCAGTTCCACACCATACAGTCTGCTTCCCAGCATAGAATCCGGCAGCATACCGAAGAAGTTGCCGACACCCATCGACGGTTCCAGAATATTGCCTTTCTCAAATCCCATACCGTCCAATGCCTCATAGATTGCACGGATCACGGTAGGGCTGGTGTAATGCGCATTCAGAGTCGAAGCCCTGGCTGCGGCATATTCTTCTTCCGTAAGAGCTGCTTTCAGCTCCTTATATTCGCCTGTCCAGGCAGTTTTCTCTGCGTCAAAGGCATCTGCCAGCCCACCCCAGCCGACATAATTGGCCAGCGTTTCCTGTTCCTCCGGTGTCGCATCCCTATGCTGATTTTCTAAGGCTTTCAGCGTGTAGATGGCATCCATGTTGGCACGGAATTTCTGCTTAGGACTGCCTTCGCCGAGGTGAAAGCTGTTGATGCGGTAGTTCTCCGCATGTTTTGCTTCATGCCCTGCCCGGAACGCTTCTTTTTTTCCAGAATTCAGATCAACCACCAGATTGTGCAGGTGAACATTTTCCTCATGCCCCAAAATTCTTGCCAGATTTTCCTTGCTTTCCGAGCGGAAGATCGGATACACGGAATCCGGGTCCCGAAGTTCCACATCGAAAAGCCCGACTTTTTCAATCGTAAATGCCTTTCCGTCCAGATACAGCGTATCGCCAACGCGATAATCCGGCTGCACCGGAGCTGCGGGTTCTGGCTGCACAGTTGCAGGCTCTTTTTCAGCCTCCATGTTCCTGCCGCGAATCTCCTGCAACGCCTCTGATGCACTCACATAATCGGCAAATGTCTGCACTTTTCCGTCCGAATATCCGTAATACTCTTCTTTGACATAATCCCAGATGGCAAACGCATCTTTAGAATCCGGAAAGTTCTCGCCGGTCATTGTGACCACAAACCGTTCATCCGGTGCATAGCCAGACTCTCTGGAAAGTTCGCTGGCGTGTTCCTGCATTTCCAGTACCAGAGGATCTGTCTCTGCGTGAGCCGATTCCTGTACTTCTTCGGATTCCACATCTGGGAATGGAATGTCCTGCTGCAAATTCTGCTTGCTCTGTTCAACATAGAGCCAGTCTTTTGCTTCCCGTTCCTGAACTTTTTCAATCAACTGCTGGCGGTAGGTCTCTGCCTCCCATTCGCTGGTAAACTCTTCGCTGACGCCATCCGGCTCCACATGAATGCCGTCCTGAATATCATCCCAGACCGCATAACCATCGTCTGTCTCCATCACGGTAAACCGCTGTGGTGCCGCCAGTTCACTCCGGGCATATACATCCGCAGCCGTATTCAGCATGTTGTCCACATGCTCATTTCCGGTATCGTAGCGTTCCGGTGGCGTTGGCGGAAACACATGGGCGGCAGTCGGCATAGGAAGCGGCGCGCCGTATTCCTGCTCCAGCTTCCGATACTCTTCCATTTCCAGCGCGGTCAGGTACTGATCATTTTCCACAAGCCGGTCTAACCGCTTATCCACCGCCGACCATGTGAGTCGCACTTCCCGGTCATGGTCATAATTGCGAAGCAGAATACCTCTTCCGTTATAATCGGCAAAACCGCGACTGCCATCCATAAAGGTATAGCTGTGGCCACCGAGACCGTATTCCGCTTTCAAGAATGCAGCTCGTTCTTTCGCGTCCCCTTGCTGCTGATACAGCGCATAAATACGGATTTTTCCGCCCTCAAAATTAGAACCTGCTCGCAACATCCGGTCGATTTCATCCTCAGAAATGACAAAAGCGGAGGGCTTTTCGCTCTCCGCTTCTCTGGCTGCATTTTCTGCCGCCGCATCAATTTTCTGAATCTGCTCTGCCTCGGACTGAAACAGGCTCATAAAGTTTAGCTGTTGATAAGTTCCGTCAGAATGACTTCCTCTGCCTGCGCTTTCAGCATGTTCATGTGCTGCACCCAGGCCATTTGGTTCGATTTCTTGTCCGGTGCCGGATTCGCTTTCAGAAGCTCCGCCATCATCTGCTCCATCCGTGCGGTCGCGGTCTCCTGAATCTCCCACAGGTGCGGATACAGCTTCTCGGTCAGGATAAGGTGATTGTACAGCAGCGTGTTGTTCTCCTGCAGGAACGCTCTGCGCATCCTCCCGTACTTGCCCAGAGGCTTCTGTTCCTGCACCGACAACTGGATATCCGGAATCAGGTAATCGCCGTTCTTCGTGTAATTCAGCTCCATCATAGTTTTGGCTCCTTTCTGCCTGCTTGTCTTTTTCATAGGTTCGGATCGTGCGTTCAATTTCCCGGAAGATCTGGCTGGACATTTCGCTGACCGCAGTTCCCAGCACATTGGCGGCAGCCTGCGTATTAAAATCAAAAATGTCCAGAAAATCCTCGTGCTCAAAATAGTCATCTGCATTGCCCACCGTCCGGGTAAAGACGGAATATGCGATGCTGACAGCGGCAGCTCTCTTAAAGGAAGCTCCGATGTTGAGTTCATCATATCCTTCCAGATAGGAATCTGCAACGATGTCACTGATCTGCCTGCGATTTTCCTCCCAGTAATCCCTTGCAAGGCGTTCTGCCGCTTCCATGATATGATTTTCCAGAGACCCAGCACCGGCAGGAACATCAAATGCTACATCCAGTGCCTGAATAATCGGCTGCTCATGCTCCGCATTCATTTTCCAGAGCTGTACCGGTCGGGAATTCTTCCGTTCTCCGGTATCTGCCACATCAAATACATACCGCAGTTTCGGCTGCTCGCCGCGCATGTCCAAAAGAGCAATGCCCTTGGAGCCACGCTTCACATAGCGGTTCATCCGATCATTCCAGAGATCGTACTCTGCACAGGCCGTCGCTTCTGGCCTCTGCTTATAGATCATCAGCTGCTCCGCAAAGGGATACTTATAAAGCCGCGCGGATGTGGTCAGAAACGCTGTCCACTGTTCTTTGCTGCCAGTGATCTGTGCCGCAGCTTCCTGCGCCATCTGCATATAATAAGCCGTTTTCGTCATCATCTGTCTTTTTCCTCCTCTCCTTTATTCGTCCGGATACAAATCCAGTGCCTCATATTCTGCATCCGTCATCTCTGCCAGTTTTGCAAGCAGCGAGGCCGTCCACCTGCGCAGGTTTCTGTCTCTGCCCGTCAGACTTTTTTGCATCTTTTGAAGCTCTTCGATCAGCCCTGTCCGTGTGCCAGGGCTGTAAAGCATCATGAGCATCCATTCGTCATCCGTAAAACGCATTTATAACTCCTTTTCTTCGCAGCACCTGCGAGGCGGCGCAGGCGGCACAGCCTCCTGCTTTTCCTTCAGCTGATCCAGAACCGATGCTTTCTCCACCGGTTCTTCCTTCTTTCCGTTATTGATTACGCCGTCAATCATGCCGTAATCGTCCTCCATCGCCATTTCTGCGGCTTTCAGGTATTTCTCCGGTTTCAAAAATCCGGGCAGTTCCTGGAAGCCGATGGAATCCACATAGTGACAGCTTACAACACCATTCTGCCGTAAAGCCACGATGTCAGACACAGAAAGACTATGACCAGTAAAATCATCAGGGCGGGAAACATTGAATTTCGCATACAGTTCCTCCAACATCGTATTCTGATCCTTGTAGGGAAGAAGCGGAGCCGTATAAACCACCTCATAATGGTCAATATCCGGTTCCAGCCCCATCCGTTCCAGTTCGCGCATAGACGAAAAGCGTTCATATACCGTATCCTCGCTGCGGCGAAGCTGCAAAATCGCATACTGGTCGGTAGCACTGTCGAGAAATGCCATCATTCTTTCGTCCGGTGCCTGCGTTCCATGCACTTCATCCCATTTTTCAATTCTTGCCATCGTTCATTTCTCCCTTCTCCATAAACGGCAGGCCGTTTTCCTTTGCTTCCTGTCGCTGCTGTTCCCGCCGCTTTTCACTATAAGGCGGTCGGATACCGACGCAGCGTTTCGGAATCGTATAAGTGACCGACCCATGCTCCCGGTGCTCCAAAATAAACTGCTCCGGATACTGTTTTCGCAGTTCCCGAAGCTTCTTAATCAGGCGGCTGTCATGGGTGTAAATACTGGCGGTATCCAGTTCATTGTCAAAATTGATGACGGTTTCCTGCTCCGCCTTCGTAAGCTTGTACTTCATCGCTCCGCCTCCTTCGCCTTGGCAGCTTTCACCGGCGTATCCGTTTTGGACGATAAATCCGAGAGTTTACCCAGCACAGATTCCCGTCTGCTGTTTTCTGCATTCTCTGCACGATCACAAAGTTCATCATAGTCAATCCGCGTCATGGTACGGCCACCGAACCCATAATCCGAGAGAATCTGGTCTCTGGCTGCATTCATGCTGATTTCTGGGTTGTCGATCTGGCCGCCGTCAATTTCCATGAAGTCCTTATGATATAAGGTATAGTCGTAACCGTCCTCACAGGTCTGAATGGCAAGAAAGCCCTTGCTTCCCAAATCCCATGCACTGCGCTCTTCCATAATCAGCGGCTCCGGGCGGCATGTACCGCCGCCGCGTTCCAGCATTTCTGCCAGCTGACAGATGTGCAGAACATCATACCCAAGGCGCAGATGATATTCGTCCATATATTCGCAGCGGGCCGAAAACTTCCGACTCGGATACTCGATCTCCACCGCGCTGCCATCCGGGATTTTGAACCGATCCTCGTAGCTGCTGGTGATAAACCGGATATTTTTAGCATTCTCCAGCTCAGGATCAGCCTTTTTCATCTGCCAAAGAATCTTTCTGCCGCCGCGTACCTGCTCCAGCATCTCCGGGGCTACCGGTGCAATAGCAAGACCAGCAAGCTGGGGAATCTTCTGGAGTGCCGCCATCCTCGCGCTTTCTTCCAGCGTAGAAAACGGCTGTTTATCCAACACATCCCAGCCAATGTGTCCCTCTGCAATCTGCACCTTGCTGTCCATATCAAAACAATGGAATTCCACGCCGTCCTGCTTTTCCTGCAAGGAAAGCAGAGCGACATTATCCACCAGATAAGCTGCATTCATCATTTTCATGCTCATTTTTTACCTCCAAACTCCAGCTTAAATGCTGCTGCACCGTCCTCGCCGGTCTCTACATGAACGGTTGTGTCATAGTAACGATTGGACTTCCTGGAATAGCAATGGGTAAGCCGTGCTTTTCCACGATTTACCAGTTGCTTTGCCAGTTCCTCTGTCATCTGCTTTCCCAGTGTCTGAAAAAACCTGTTTTCCTTCCAGAGCGCAAATTTACAGCTCTTATCCCTGCAAAACCATCCTTTTGCCGTTTCGCAGACATCACTGCCGCAGGCGGGACAGGAACCAATGACTTTGCATTCCGGCTGCATCAGCACATCGGCTCCTTTTACAGCCTCGTAGGTTTTAACAAGTCCGCTGACCATGCTGCTGATTTCGCCCATAAAGGCATCGCTGTCATACTCGCCGTGTTCTATTTTCAGCAGTTTTTCCTCCCAGTCTGCCGTCATGGATGGAGACTGAATCTGTTCCGGCACCACCGTCACCAGCGCATTTCCCTTGTCCGTAGAGCAAAGGTATTTCGTTTTCTTATCACCCCTACGCTCGATAAAGCCTTTCTGCACCAGTTTTTCGATGATGGCAGCGCGTGTAGCTGGTGTGCCGATGCCTTTTCGCTCTACACCAGCCGGAAATTCATCCGAGCTGGCACTCTCCATCGCTGAAAGCAGAAGATCTTCGGTAAATCTCTTAGGCGGGCTGGTCTTGCCCTCTTTCAGATCGACACCGGCAAGTTCCAGTGTCATGCCTTCCGAAAGTATCGGAAGTTCACCTGCCTCTGCATTCTTCTCAGCATCTTCAACTGCCTTTCCTGCATATTGCCTCCAGCCCATATCCGTGACTGTTTTGCCTTTCGTGCGGAACTTCTGACCGGCGCACTCGGCTTCTACTATGGTCTCTGCATAGCGGCAGGGAGTGCCTACCGCGCAAATCAGCCGCACCGTCAGCATGGTAAGAATCGCCTGTTCTCCACTGGGAAGAGAGGAAATGTCATACCCCGCCGCTGTTTTTGTAGGGATAATAGCATGGTGATCGGTAACTTTCTTGGTATTGATGACCTGTGCTGTATTCACCGGTGCCGGTGCATCCGGCTGAATCTGAAAGCTCTGCTGAATCACGGAAACAAGTTCCGGCACAAGCGGTGCCATATCATCCGTCAGATACCGGCTGTCGGTACGGGGATAGGTCACGAGTTTCTTCTCGTACAGAGCCTGCGTGTAATCCAAGGTCTGCTGGGCAGTGAATCCCAGCTGCCGGTTTGCTTCTCTCTGAAGCGATGTCAGATCAAACAAGGCCGGGGGTTTCTCTGATTTTTCTTTCTGCTCCACCTTGGTAATGATGGCACTACCCGCCTGACAGCACTCTGCCACCAGTTTTTCTGCATCTGCTTTTGCTTTCATCCGCTCACCACCCGCTTGAAAATCCCGGAATTTCAATTCTGCCGAGTAGAATGGTTCCGGCTTGAACGCCCGAATAGCTGCATCCCGCATGACCACCATCGCAAGCGTTGGTGTCATCACGCGCCCCACATTCAGGGTCTGCCCATACAGGCATGAAAAAAGCCGGGTTGCGTTGATTCCGACAATCCAGTCGGCACGCTCCCGGCATAAAGCCGCCTCATATAAGGCATCATATTCTGTTCCCGGTCTGAGCTTCTGAAAGCCTTCCCGGATAGCACTGTCCTCCATTGAGGAAATCCACAGGCGTTCTACCGGCTTTTTGCAGCCGCACTGATGGTAAACCAATCGGAAAATCAGTTCTCCCTCACGCCCTGCGTCAGTTGCACAGATCAGGCTCTCCACATCTTTCCTCTGCATGAGCTTTTTCAGGATTCCGAACTGCTTTTTCGTGCTTGCGGACACCTGATACTGCCAATGTTCCGGCAAAATCGGAAGATCATCATACTTCCACTTTGCATACTTTTCATCATAGGCTTCCGGCTGGGAAAGTTCCACCAGATGCCCCACACACCAACTGACAAGGTAACCATTGCCCTCCATATAACCATCCCCGCGCTGATTTGCTCCGATCACCTTCGAGAGGCTCATGGCTACCGAGGGCTTTTCCGCTAATACAAGCTTCATTCGATACTGCTCCTTTCGCAAAAAAATTAGCAGCCAGGCACCGAAGCGCATGACTGCTATGTAAGGAACGGTATTCTGTTTTAGGTCTACAAACTGGGGCTTTTATGATCTTGCCACAGCTTATCAGTCTATGCACGTCAACTGTTGAAACCGCCGTGTACCGAACGGTACGCACGGTGGTGTGAGAGGACGGCGGTTAGTCACCGCCTCCTACTCGCTTGTGCCCATGTTTCGGCCCTCCACATCATCACTCCGCGCATGCGTTGTGCCTCGCCGCAACGCATTCTGCCCCTCGCTGACTCATCGCCAGGCATCGCTGATGGTGTTCGTCTGCCCATCCTCACTTCTGCAGTATCTGCTTTTCGTTCTCCTGCACACGCCGCTCGAGCGCTGTATACTGCCGGAGCTCGTCCTCGGTAAATCCCCGGAACTTCGCCTGCTCGTAGTCACGCTCCGCGGCCGCGATATCCTGCAGCACCGCATCCGACGCCGGCAGCAGCTCGAGACGAATATTCCGCGGCTCGCGTTTTTTCTTCGTCATTCCGTTCGCGTCTGCATCCTGTGCCTCGCCACGCTTTCCGAAAAGACCGGTCGCCTCGGCTATTTCCGCCGCTTCACGTCGTTTCCTCGGCACGTCGACCACTTCGAGCATCCCGCGTGAGACCAGCTTCTGCAGCGCGGCGCGCAGATCCCCGCGGCTCATATGCATCAGCTCCGCGAGATCCTTCCGGCTCAGCGCCTTTCCGGCATCCTTTCGATCAGTCGCCTCCACGGCATCTTCCCGCGCAGGCATCTGCGCTTCAGCCCCTCGAGTGAGCGCCTTTCCCGCGTCCTTCCGATACAGCAGCAGCGACAGCTCCGCCAGCGTC
>OMGT01000196.1_pt1 | contig 41462 bp, 45 predicted proteins | sample 1646101 | NCBI WGS metagenome assembly OMGT01 (sample SAMN05578593, study PRJEB25193) | human gut metagenome | biome: Human Microbiome; feature: human-associated habitat; material: feces | host: Homo sapiens | place: USA:Birmingham | reverse complement strand
TGGTGGAACTGTTTGCGTGAGCACACAAGTCGGTTGTCCTGTTGGTTGTATTTTTTGTGAGTCCGGGCGAAATGGCTTTGTTCGTAATCTAACATCGTCAGAAATCGTACAACAGATTATATTGTTGCGTCGAAAAGTAAACCGTATCGTTTTTATGGGTATGGGAGAGCCTTTATTCAATTATGACAACTTGATAAAAGCAATCCATATTCTCCGAGATAGATATGGGCTCAACTTTCCAACCGACGGCATTACCATATCAACAGTTGGTCCGGTCGATCAATTAAAAAAATTGCGCGAGGAACATCTTAAAATTCAGTTGACAATATCTTTACACGCAGCAACACAATCTGCAAGAAATCGTATTATTCCTCACATGCGCATATATGCTATTGAAGATGTTGTTAAGCAAGCCTTATCCTATTCTGAAAGGCATAATCGCAAAATTGTCTTTGCGTATTTGCTTTTACCGGGTATAAATGACCGGCCCTCAGATGTAAGACAACTTGCAAAATGGTTTCGGGGCAAAAAAGTTATGATTAACGTGTTACAATACAACCCAACAAGCAATTCAAGAATTAAAGCACCACAGAAACGGGAAATAGTTGCATTCAAACATCAATTAGAGCAAGCAGGACTTGAAGTTACTATGAGAGTTTCTCATGGCAGAGAGATTAACGCGGCTTGTGGACAGTTAGCTAACACATATAATAAATTCAAAAAAAAATGATTAAAAGTGCCAGACGCATAGACGCAGAGCCGATAACGCATTAGGTCAAAAAACCTATGTGTTATCGGCTTTTTTATTTAATATTGCGCAAAAGCCGCTGTTCCCTATTATAGAATGGATTGCGGGTAGTGTATTAAAGTCGCCCTTTTTTAAGGATACGGCGGTATCGGGGAGGTATCGCCGTGTCCATTTTTATTTACTGTAACCCGCCTAATGCTTTGCGGTCAAAAAAAGCTATGCTCCGCAAGCGGGATATTCCGGCTATGAATGTGAACTGTCAATACATTTAGCTACTGCTTACATTTCCTTTGCGCCCGTCCGCGTCTTGCGGACGGGCGCATTTTGCTTTTTTCAACTTTTTTCTGAAAAGCGCACTCAAGAGCCATCTCCCGAACGGGTACGGAGCGAAAGGGGCAGAGAGGACAAGCCCTTAACTCCCGTCCTCTACTCCACGCGGGAAGGAGGTGAACTCTATGGAGCTATCTTCTTCCGACAAGGAAAGAATACAACATCAGTACGACGCATTAGCAAAGAAAACTTTGGTCGGCGAAGCGAAAAGCCACCGCCGCACTCTTGCGAAACGCGCAGCACGCGAAGTTACTTTTTCGGATTTGAGCGAAAGCGAACTCGCGCAGCTTTTCACAACGGACGAATACGAAAGCGATTATTTCCGTTTTCAAGTGTCCGGCTTTGATGTACTCGTCAAAAATGAACTGCTTGCCGAAGCCCTTAACGCTTTGCCCGAAAGGAAACGCGACATTATCCTTTTGTCCTACTTCTTGGATATGAGCGACGCGGAAATTGGCGAACTGCTGAATGTTGTACGCACGACGGTTTTCCGGCACAGGAAATCCGCGCTTGCGAAAATCAAACAGTATTTGGAGGGAAAAGCAGATGATGAATACCGTTAGGAAGTCTGAAAATCTGTTGCCGTTCCCTGTCATTTCCGCAGCGGCAAACGGCGACACAACCGCCATGTGCGCGATCTTGAAGCACTACGAGGGTTACATAGCGAAACTTTGTACCCGCACGCTGAAAGACGACGCGGGCAATACCTATTCCTATGTGGACGAGGAAATGCGTAACAGGCTGCAAGTGCGCCTTATTACCCGCACCCTTGCTTTTCATGTAGGATAATCTTTTAGCCCATGCGGGGAGCGTGTCCCCTTTCCACGCTTCCCGTTATGGGCTATTTGTCGTTCCGCAAAAGCATATCCGCTGTTGATGTGCTTTTGCAGGCCGACAAAGCCTATTGTTCTTTGACAAAGAAAGCGGCCTTTGGTGCGCAGCATAACAGGCAAACGGGTACATTCCGTCTGTACCGAGCCAGTCGGCGGGTACGCCATGACAGCTTTTCCCCATAGGGGAAAAGCCGAGCGAGAACTACCGCGCCGTAAAACAGGTTTAGCAGCTTGTGGGCGACGACATACAAGGCGGCACAATGATACTCCCGCGTTGAACACCCTCAAAGTATTGCGCGGCGCACCCATAAGCATGGGCCGGGGTGAAACTCCCGTGAGGTTGCAGCTAACAACCGCCCGTTTTTGCCTTTTGACGAATATAGTTTATCCATACAGGAAAAGGAGGTTTTTCTAATGGATAAAAAACAGACAATTACAACCGAACGCAAAATAGGGAAAATCACCTATCTTGTTCAAGCGTTGCCGAGTGAAAAGGCAACCGATACAATCCATAAAAAGATTGAGAAACTCATTGTAAAGGATTTGCAGAAAAAGCCCGGAAATCCGGGATTTTTAGCGTCCGAGTAGTGCATTAGGCGGCGGGATATGGTATAATGATAGCAACACATTATACCTGTTTATTCGGCTGTCGGAAAGGAGGACTAATGTTACAGTCGAATAAAATCACCGCCCTTTACTGCCGTTTAAGTCAAGAGGATATGCAAGCCGGAGAAAGCGGAAGCATACAGCACCAAAAAATGATACTTCAACGCTATGCGGACGAACACCATTTTTTGAACACAAAGTTTTTTGTGGACGACGGATTTTCCGGCGTGAGTTTTGAGCGCGAGGGGCTGCAAGCGATGTTGCAGGAAGTGGAAGCCGGACGAGTGGCGACGGTCATTACCAAAGACCTTTCCCGTCTTGGCAGAAACTATCTGAAAACGGGCGAACTCATAGAGATTGTATTTCCCGAAAACGGAGTACGCTATATCGCGATCAACGACGGAGTTGACACAGCGCGGGAGGATAACGAGTTTACCCCCTTGCGGAACTGGTTTAACGAGTTTTACGCCCGCGACACAAGCAAGAAAATCCGCGCAGTTAAACAGGCACAGGCGCAAAAAGGCGAGCGCGTCAACGGGGAATATCCATACGGCTATATCCCAGACCCGAACAACCGCCACCACCTTATACCCGACCCGGAAACCGCGCCGATTGTCAAACAGGTTTTCGCTATGTTTGTTAGCGGCGTGCGTATGTGCGAAATCCAAAAATGGCTTGCGGAAAACAAAGTCTTGACGATTGGAGCGTTGCGCTATCAGCGTACAGGACAGGCGCGGTATCAGCGGGCAATGATCGCCCCCTATACTTGGCCGGACAAAACGCTCTATGACATATTAGCAAGGCAGGAATATTTAGGGCATACCATAACCGCGAAAACTCACAAGGTATCCTACAAGTCGAAAAAGACCCGGAAGAACGAAGAAGAACAACGCTATTTCTTCCCAAACACCCATGAGCCGCTTGTTGACGAGGAAACCTTTGAACTTGCGCAAAAGCGGATTGCTACCCGCCACCGCCCGACAAAAGCAGCGGAGATTGATATTTTTTCCGGCTTGCTGTTTTGCGCTGGTTGCAGACATAAGATGTATTACCAACAGGGCGTAAATATCGAGCCGCGCAAGTTTTCCTATTCTTGCGGCGCATGGCGCAACAGGGCAAGGACAGGCAGCGAGTGTACCTCTCATTATATCCGCAAAAACGTACTTCTTGATTTAGTGCTGGAAGATATGCGGCGGGTTTTGCGGTATGTTAAGGAACACGAACAGGACTTTATCTGTAAAGCTACCGAGTACGGCGACATGGAAGCGAGAAAGGCATTAGCGCAGCAGCAAAAGGAACTTTTCAAAGCACAGGCGCGTATGACCGAACTTGACACGCTTTTCCGCAAGCTGTATGAGGACAACGCATTAGGCAGACTGACAGATGAACGGTTTGTGTTTCTAACTTCCGGCTATGAGGACGAAAAGAAATCCCTTGCCGCAAGGATAGACGAGTTACAACAGCAGATCGCAACCGTTACCGAGCGAAAAAGGGATATATCAAGGTTTATTCAGATTGTCGGGAAATACAGCGACATACAGGAATTGACCTATGAAAACGTCCATGAGTTTATCGACCGTATTTTGATACATGAATTAGACCGGGAAACCAACACCCGGAAAATCGAAATCCATTATAGCTTTGTCGGACAGGTTGATACCGAGCAGGAGCCGACGCAAGTTGTCAACCATGACCGCCGCAACATGGTAGATGTAAAAAGTATCGCTATCTAACCCCAGCAAAGTTCGTGCCGCTGTACCCGTCGTCCACGAAAAACACGGTGTTTTTGAATCCGTGGTCGGCGGCGTATTTGGACAGCAGGGCCTTTTGATTGGTGATGGAATTGCTCTCGCCGTCCAGGGCGTCGTCCTGACTCAAACGGCAATACAGTGCTGTAATCTTGTCTGGCTGCTGGTACATAAACAGCTCCTTTCCTCCCGTAAACGGGATTGGCAGCCAAGTGAACGGCTACCATTATTGTAACGCTCCGATTGAACTTTTGCAGTCCCTTTCATTCGTTTCCCTTCAATTCTCGTTCCATAATCCGGCGCAGCTTGCTTACTACACTCTCCGCGCCCGGCTCCGCAAAGCGCGGGAGGACATGGTAGACGGTGTTGCCTTCGTGCACGGTATGGCCTTCGGTATCGAGGCCAAATTCAAAGGCCCCATCCCTGTAATAACGGGAGACGCGCTCCATGGCGGCTGAATTCAACTTGCCCAGCAGCTCCTTTTTATCTGGCATCCCAATTGCCTCCCTTCTTCACGGTGGCAGGGACGTTCAGGGTAATTTTCGCTGGTCTGCCCAGGCCCTGCTTGCGGCGCACAATCAGGCCGCACCGTTCCAACTCCTGAAAGGCCCGCGTCACCACCTGGCGGCTTCGGTGAAGCTTGTCTTTCGCTTCCTCCACGGTGAAGTAGAGGCGTACGGTCCCGTCTTTATCCAAATAACCGTTTCCCTTGGAGAGACTTGCCCGGTCCAGCAGCAGGGCGTAGAGCATCTTTGCGTCATTTGAAATACCCAAAGGAACGAGGAAGCGGGGAAATGGCAGATAGGCGGGCATCGGAGTGTCGTTCTTTAGAGGAGAAAGATTGCTGTGCATGATTCCATCCTTTCCATCCATCAGATTGATTTGATTGATTGTTTTCTATCTTCTCTTTGATTTACTTCTCTTTTATTACCGTCTACATTCGGGCTGCCGGAGCATCTGGATCGCCGCGCTCTGAAAGCCGCAAAATGGAACCTCCAGACCGTCTGCTTTGCCGCGTTCTGAAAACCCAATCTTGGAGAAACCAATTACGGTGAACTACGGCTGGCGTGGACAATTAGGAAGGCGTTTTCACGGGGGCGGAGGGGGTTTATGCCTTTCTGTCGTCGAGAGGGGCTGGAAAAGCCCATGAAATCAGGGCTTTTCCGCCTCTAATAGTCCATGGTCGTCCCCTTTTTCCGGGGGACTGTCGCGGCTGGCTCTCCTTCGACGTTCGCTGGCGGCTTTCTGCTGCCGGTGAGCTTTGGCAGCGCAGACGGGGCAATACTTGGCCCGGTTGGAGCCGGGGAGGAAAGGCTGGGAGCAGACGGCGCACCGCTTCATTTCCTCTCGGAACAGCAACGCGGTTTCCAAGCCCTTGTCCAGCGGTAGGACGGCGGCCTGAAACCACTTGCACAGGAGAGAGTATGAAATGCTCTGGACGCAGATACATTCCTCTCCATCATCCAAAGCAATGCAGTTGCCACCCACGTAGTTGCAACACTCGCGCACCAACTTCCGTGCGCGGCGGTGCTACGGGTAGTTCATGACGGAGATTCGTTCGCTGATTTTGTTCGCCTCCTTTCCTGATGGACAGAAAAATGTCCTTCTACTATTCCGTACATTTTGGGGGCAAAACGATGCCCCTCTTCTGCAAAAATTCATAGAAAATTAACAAAGCCGCCACGGTTTGCAAACCGTGGCGGCTTTTCTGAAACATATTCGGTTATGGCATGAATTTATACCCAACGCTGTGTACGCTTTTGATATAATCGGGCACATCTGGGGCCATTTTCAATTTTTTGCGCAAGTTGCTGATATGGTTGTTAATAGCCTTGCGGGAATAGTAGGTGTAGTTCTCCTTCCAAACGAGATCCATTATCATTTCATAGGTGAACACGCGCCGTGGATGGGTGATAAGTAACGCCAATATATCAAACTCTTTGGCCGTCAAATCGACCACTTGTTCATGGACACTCACGAACCGCTGCTCCAGACAAAAATACAAATCACCTTCGCGGATTTCTGTTACGGGCTGCATAACACCGCTTTTCGGGTTGGGCCTGTCGAAAGAGAAGCATAGGTCATTAGCCGACTCGATGCCGTCCGTTCCTTTTTCCAAAACAAATTGTATCAACTCTTTTCGCTGATCTTCACAGAGAAGGGCAAACAGTTTTTCGCCAATTTGTCTGCCGTGCTCTGCAATATCAAGAACGACTAATTTCCCATGTCATCACCCCCGAAAAACTAAAAATCTATCTTATCTGGATTTAAGCCGGAGCCGCCGATATATGGCATATTGTTGATGACCTGCATATCTTCTGGCGAAATCCTAAAGTCAAAGACCTGCGCGTTTTCGGCAATGCGGCTCGGTGTTACAGACTTCGGTAGCGGTAGCACGTCATTTTGTAAGCACCAGCGGATGCAAAGCTGCGCTACCGACTTGTTGTATTTTGCAGCAATCGCCTGAAGCTGCAAATCTTTCAACATGCGGCCTGTTCCAAGCGGACTCCACGCTTCTACGAGAATGCCATTGTCCTTGCAAAAATGCACTGTTTCTGCCTGCATTTGTCCCGGATGAAACTCTATCTGATTCACCATAGGCTTTATCTCCGTACCCATAAGAGCTGTCAGATGATGCGGCAGGAAATTTGATACGCCGATAGCGCGAATCCGCCCAGCCTTATATAGCTCGGTCATCGCGCGCCATGTTTCCAGATTGATGTTCTCCCAATTCGGAAATTGATTTTCTGATGCAGGCCAATGAATTAAATAAAGATCGAGATACTCAAGCTGCAAATCGGCCAGTGTTTTTTCAAAGGCAGCGATTGTTTCGTGGTAGCCCCGTGAGGTGTTCCACACCTTGCTTGTGACAAATAAATCTTTACGGGCAACGCCGGATTCTTTGATTCCTTTGCCAACACTGGCCTCGTTGCCGTAAACGGCGGCGGCATCAATATGACGATACCCGGCTTCCATAGCCGCCTTTATCGCTTGAATTGCCGTATCACCATCCGGCGTCTGCCATGTTCCGAAGCCCAAAGCGGGTATTTTTTGCCCATTGCTCAATGTAAAAGTGTTCATTTCATCGTTTCTCCTTAGCGGTCCAGTTTTTGAGCGATTTATTCTTCAAGCCGCTTTATTATCTTTGCCGGAATGCCTGCCACAACACAGTTATCTGGAATATCCTTCGTGACGACGGCACCAGCGGCAATTACAACATTATTCCCGATGGTAACACCAGGCAAAATGGTACAGTTCCCACCAATCCACACATCGTCGCCAATCGCAACCGGCTTCCCATAGGCTTTTTTCTCCCGCCTGCCTTTCACCGACAACGGATGTCCCACAGTGGTTATCAATGTATTGGGGCCGATCATACAGTAGTCTCCGATGCGTACCGGGGCAATGTCCAGGATGGTTACATTGTAGTTTGCAAGAAAATCCTCACCCACATGGATGTTTTTCCCGTAGTCGCAACGAAATCCAGGAAGGACATTTGCCACTTTGCCGGCGGTGCCAAAAAGCTCACGGATTGCAGCATACTGCGCTTCATAGTCTGTAGGGTCAATCGCAGCCAGTCTTGCGCAGCCGATGACGGCATTCTTCTTCCGTGCGTCAACTTCCGGGTCAAGGACACTGTATTCAAGCCCTGCATCCAGTTTTTCAAGCTCTGTCATATTTTTATCTCCACCTTTCTGTGAGTGAAATTGTTTGTTGCCACATGTTTTTTCATTCGACATGATTTGTGGCGTTTATTTTCATCTGACGTAATGCAAAATGAATGGTATCTTTTTCGCTTGCGGTTTTGAGTTTTTTGCCATCTGAAACGGACTTTGTACGCAAAAGGAAATGATAAGAAAAAGCATACAAACTATCCAGATGATCGGCTCTGTGAGGCAAGCGCACAGGTATCCGAACATCGGTATCAGCCATACTCCAGCTATCAGTTTCACAATCAGTTCAAAAGAACTGGAGATAACAGGAATAACCTTGCGGCCTATGGCCTGTAAACTTGTCCTAAGCGCAAGCAATACGCCTAACGCGGGATAGCATACAAAATGAATCCGCAGGCTAAGTACCGCATTGTCAATCACATTGCGGTCCGAGGTTCCCGTTAAAATTTGCACCGCAGCTTCTCCTAGTAAAAAGACTGCAAGGCAAGAGAACAATCCCCAGCCCACTTCCATAGCCATTACTTTTTTCAGCGTTTGCCGGATGCGTTCTGTTTTGCCTGCTCCCCAATTTTGGCTGGTAAATGTGGAATAAGCCGTCGCAATGGAAGCCAGCGGCATCATCATAATACCGATCAGTTTCCTTGCCGCCGTATGAGCAACAATCAGCATTTCACCAAGCCCATTGATTGCACGCTGGTAAACGACAGAGCCAATATCCACCACACAGAGCATAAGCGCCATCGCAAAGCCGGCCCCGGCCATTTCTCTGATTAACGGCAGTTCCAAATGGAAATGCTTTCTGCCGGGAAGTATCTCCCGATACTTCCGAAATACATAGATTCCAGAGAAAAGCGCACTGAAACTTTCTGCAATGACAGTCGCCGCGGCCGCTCCCTCCACGCCCCAGCCAAATCTAATAATAAATAAGCAGTCCAGGCTAAGATTTATCGCGCAGGAAAGAATCAAAAAATAGAGCGGAGTCTTGCTGTTTCCCACAGCTCGCATGATACCTGCCAGCATATTGTACAGAATGGTTGCCGGCATCCCCGCGATGATAATGGCTATGTAGGCATAGGCATCTGAAAAAATGCTATCGGGGATATTGATTAGCCGCATGAGAGTCGTTAAGAACAACAATGAAAAGACAGTAAGTATCAGAGTAATTGCCAGGTCCAAGACAAGCATCGCAGCAATGGACTTTTTAAGCCTATCTGGATCCTTTGCTCCAAATGCCTGTGCCACAATGATTCCATAACCGCTGTTGAGTCCTGATGCAAAATTCATAATTAGTGAAAAAATGGAGCTTGTTGCACCAATAGCCGCAATCGCAGAATCCCCAAGGTTATATCCGGCAATCATCGTATCAGCCACATTATAAATCTGCTGAAAAATATTACCGATAAACAGCGGGATTGCAAAAATCAAGATCAGCCTAACCGGGCTGCCTGTTGTCATATCGCTTGTTTTTGTAGATTCTTTCGCCAAATTTACTCCTCCCGATAGGCTTACCCTATTATCTTTAATAGTTGAATTTCGTCCGCATTCGGGAGCAAGTTCCTCACGTGGGCCAAAATTCGTTCTTTTGATTCTTTTGGTGAACGGGAATAAGCCGATCTGACCGAATCGGCCCCCAGCAGAAATTCCGGTGTTGCATAGCGGGCTACGCCCCAACCGTATTGTCTGCCATTTTTATCTTTCCTGTATTCAAAATCGGCAACTGTGATATAGGTTTGCATTTGTAAGCGGGTAATAACGGTTTCAAAGCCTTTGTTGCCGCCCTTTCGATAGTTACAAAGGTCTTTTAGTGCAGGTGTTAGGATAGGGCCGTTTTTACTGATTGTCTCATACAAATTTTCATCCTTGTAAAAAACAAGGCCGTCATCACAGCGGGCGTCAAAATCGTAGCCGTCACGCCGGTAATTTGCAAAATCAGGAAGCCATTCAAGGCTGACAAAGCCCGCTTTTCCCCGGAATAGCTTACCATAGGCGCACTTCCCATGACGGATGACGGGTCCTTTCCATTCCCACGGCCCATCGGCGTCATCAGAAAACCATAATTCAGGCGGTGTATGTTCTTCAACGGAAAAGCCCGGAATGTCATTTTTGAAAAAAGGCAGGAAGCCAATTTCCAAAACATACCGTTCCAACTCCCGACAGGAGGTTATGCTATTGTTCATCTGTACACCGCCTTTCTTCTTTGCAGAGCATAAACATCCGGCTCTAAGGATGTCAGCAATTTATTCCACTTCGAGCAAGTTGCAAAAAACCTCTCTATTTTTATGCCCCTGAACTGTATTGGGCAGAAACCTGTGTAATCATGTCTTTATTGGTTTCATTCTCTGCTTCGGTATAAGTCGGTGTCAGCTCTATATTCTCCGAATCGCCGCCCCATTCAAAACCTCCAGAATAGAGAACAGAACTCGTCCAGTACAAAGCGCCCTCCACATAAACGCGGTATTCGCCGGCAGAGACTTGCGCGCCGTTTTCATCGGTTCCATCCCAGGTGTGAGTTTGCACGCCATTTTGCGGTGTAGCACTTGTAATTGCATCAATTTCCGATTCATCCATTTCTGCGGGATTGGCTTTAGAAACCCAAGTTGGCAGGCTTTCGGCTCTGCGGGCAAAACCTCCGTTCCCTGTAAAGGTCGAGACATAAAGCGTTTTCACAAGCTCACCGTCCGCATTTTCAATCCAAACAGCATATTGGTTGGAAGCCATCGTGCTTGCTCTGTTGAAGGTAAGCTGAACGGTCAGCAAACTGCCCGTTGTGATCTCTGTGCTGGGGGCTGATTCGCTTTGCCCGGAAGATACAATGCTGTCCGGCGCAGACGAAGGGATGTTGACTTCCCCGTCGGAAGGCGAGGAATCACACCCGGATAAAACACTGCTCAAAAGTATGAATATCATAAAGATGAAAGCTGACTTTTTCAAAGATTCACCTCCTGACTTTCAGCGTATAAAATGCGTCGGCGTCCACGGCTCTATTTCGGGCAAGGGCTGCGCGCCATTTTCTATGCTTTTCAGCATCCATGCCATGTTGTAGGCCAGCGTCCGCATTGTCTGCAAGCCCTCCTTATCCTGTAGGACATCTGCGGGAGTAAAGCCGTGGACAGAGTTCCAATACTGTGATGATACTATGGGCATACGATTCATCGTAAAATACTTGTTCAGCCTGTCGAATGCAGCGGTTGTTCCGCCGCGCCTTGCACTGACAACCGCAGCCGCCGGCTTGAATGCCAGTTCGCCTTGATCTGCAAAGAACACGCGGTCCAAGAGGGCGCACAGCGCCCCGTTGGGGCCGGCATAATATACGGGAGAACCAATTACAATTCCATCCGCCTTCTGCATCAGTGAGCGCATTTCATTGGCCGGATCGTCGTCAAACGCACATCTGCCCTTTGTTTGACACACGCCGCACGCGATACAACCATGCACCGCCTTTTTGCCGATATGGTAAATCCGTGTCCGAACCCCATTTTTTTCGAGTGTTTTTGCCACTTCTGAAAGGGCCGTATAAGTGCAGCCGTTTTCATGGGGGCTGCCGTTAATCAGTAGAACATTCATTTGCATCACTCCACTTGCTCTGCCAGCCAGGCATTATAATCGCTGAACAGCGGCGTACCGTCGATATAGGCAATTTCCGGAATGTCCTGCCGAAGCTCCAATACCCGCGCATAAGCACCGGGGACAATCATACCAAGACGGCAATGGAGCAGCACCGGGCGCCCTGCGGGGATTTCCATATATAAAGCGTCCTCGGCTTCGCCGTCCAATTCTTCAATAGGGATGTTAATGGCACCTTCAAAATGCTCGGCATTGTAACGGTTTGCTGTAGCGACATCCACAATGACAAGATTTTCGGTTTTTTTCATATAATCCAGCGCATCCTCGGGAGTTAATGCCCCCAGCGCATTTGTTGCTTGTGCTTCACTGCTCATGGACGATTCCTCCGTGTTTTCACTTTGCGGTGCAGAACTAGGTGTCTCCGATTGCGGTGTAGAACTAGGTGTTTCCGATTGCGGTGCAGAACTAGGTGCCTCGGAAGAAGAAGGGGATTGCGATGTACTGCAAGCAGCAAGCACCATAACAAGTAGAGTAGCCAAAATAACAGCAAATGATTTTTTTATCATCACTATACAATCTTCCTTTCCTTTTTTTTGCCTGCGGCAGTTTCTTCAAGCACTTGATTGATAATCAGTACGGCGTCTTTGACTTTCATGCCGCATTGAAATGCCTTTGGACTTTCACCGTGCAAAACCTCCCGGCAGGTGATGCCACCGTATTCCTTTTGAAAAAGCTCTGCGGCACGGCATACCTTGTCGTAAGTCTGCTGCCGTTTGGCGCCCGTGCCGGGTGTTCCATCGCTGGAATAAAAGCTGATAATGGCAGTGGCCGCGGCGAGAGCGCCGCAGATCTCCTGCATACCACCAAAACCGCCGCCGAATCCTTCCATCATCCGGCACGCTGTTGTTTCATCAATCCCCATATCTTTTGTGTAGGCACAGAATACCGCTTGGGAACAGGTTAATCCTTTCCCGTATGCTTGGCCTGCCAGTTTCAATTTGTCCTCCATGAGAACTCCTCCTTAATACACACAGTTGTTTGCTGCAAGCCGGAGTTCCGCAATATGGGCGTTTGATGTTTGCGTACAGACACTAAGCAGCGCTTGGCCGACATCATCCGGCGTTAAAAACCCGGTCTTTGCCCATTCATCCGCATCCCTTCCATAGCCGATCTCAAATTCTGTAACTCCGGCATGAGGACAAAACACACAGGTCTTAATGCCCTTTGACAACAACTCTCTGTCAAGCGCCTGACCGAAGCCACGCAAAGCAAATTTGCTGCAAGTGTATGCCGTTTCGTCTGCATGACCACGAATGCCGGTAACAGAAGAAACCAATATGATTTGCCCATCGCCACGCGTGATCATGTCTGGAACGGTATGCTTTGTAAACGCAAAGGCTGAACGCACATTGCTGTTCATAATAAGGTCATATTCTTCCATTGAGGTATCGGTGAGAGATAATACCCTGCCGATGCCCGCATTGTTTATCAGGATGTCCACCTTGCCAAAGGTTTCTATCGCCAGCCGGACGGTTTCTATTGCGGTCTTTTCCTCTCTTGCATCTCCGGCATAATAAATGGCCTGTGCGCCAAGCGCCCGGCATTTTTCTGCCGCCTCCTGCAATCGTTCTTCGCGTCTTGCGGTCAAAATGAGATTGCAGCCCTCTTTTGCAAAAGCATAAGCAGTTCTCCGCCCAAATCCAGCACTGGCGCCTGTAATGATTGCAGTTTTTCCGCTTAATTTCCCCATCTGTTCGCCCTCCTTCAACGGTAGGACTTTTCGTAAATCTCCAGGTAGTCCGCATCCGACAGCGGCAGCGGATCCGCGGTAATATCACCGCCCAGCACTTCATGGATTCTCTGCGGATACAGCTTCAATTCCTCCTTGGTAATCCCCGCCTCGCTCATTTTAAGGTCGGTGCAGCCGACAGAGGCAATCAGATCATCCAGAGCCTTGATGAAGTCCTTGCCGGAAGTGGGATTCTCGACGCCCATTGCTCTTGCCATTTTCATCATGGGTTCCTCGGCGGCTTTCTTCTCCGCGAAGAAATCGTAGTAAGCGTGGGCCGTCATAATCAAACCTGCCCCGTGTACCAAATCCTCATGATAACTGCCCATGACATGCTCAATGGTGTGGGCGGAGGTGCAGAGCATATAGTAGCCGGCAAGGGTGTTGGCAAGCGCCATATTTTCGCGGGCTTCCTTGTTGCTGCCATCCTTGTATGCAACCGGCAGATATTTTGCAATCAGCTCGATAGCTTTGAGAGCGAACATTTCACCCATGGGATGCTCGTTCTTATTGATTACACTTTCGGAAGCATGGAAGAAGGCGTCCATCCCCTGATACGCCGTGAACTTCGGCGGTACGCTCAACATCAGATCGGCGTCTACCACAGAGAGGGTCGGGAACATGGAAGGGAAGAAAATGCCGGTTTTCTCTTTGGTTTCATCGTTAGAGATGACAGCGGCAATATCGACCTCGCTGCCTGTGCCCGCCGAGGTGGTGATGCAGACAATAGGAATTGCCGCAAATTCAGCGTTTTTCTTTCCGCCCTGACTGCTTAAAGAGTAGTCCCAAATGTCGCCGGGGTTTGTTACCATCAGCGCAATGCACTTGGCACAGTCCATCACCGAGCCGCCGCCCAGTGCTACCACAAAATCACAGCCGTTGTCTTTGGCCGCCTTCGCGCCGTCCATCACATTTTCCTTGGTGGGATTGGGGCGAATCTCGTCAAACAGCGCGTGTTCCACGCCGGCCAGATCAAGTTCCTTTTCCACACGGGCAAGATAGCCGTACTTTTTCGTGGACTGACCGTTCGAGGTCACAATGAGCGCCTTTTTGCCGGGCAGCTTTTCCTCATGCAGATGGCTTAACTGTCCTGCACCAAAAAGTACACGGGTAGGCATGTTGAAAATAAAGTTGTTCATAGTAGAAACCTCCATTTATATTTTTGTTTTGTGAGCCGGTTTCGCTTACATACTGATTGTAAGTTTTTCGGGCATTATTTTCACCACTAAATCTTAATGTCTTTTGTGGTAAATTCTCATTTTTGATTGACGGGCTGTGTTGTCTGCTCCCTTGTAATGTTTTTAAGCCATCCGTATTTTTTGTAGTGGAGAATCGCCGCAGGCACCTTTACCACTTCATCCAAATTGATAATCAGGAATACGGCGACCACCGGGAGATGGAAATAAAACGCGGCAAGGAAGCCGACGGGAACAGCGAATGCCCACATGGTTATGGTGTCGCAGATCAGTCCAAACTTCGAGTCGCCGCCGGCAGGGAAAATGCCGGCAATGGTTGTCATGTTGATGGATTTCGCAATCATATAGCAGGCACAGAGGACCAGCATCCATTTCAGATATTCCGTGGCCTGCGGACTTAACGCTGTTACTTTCAAAATCAAGGGTGAGAGCGCCACCAAAAGCAGGCCGGAGGCGATGCCGCTGACAACCGCCATTTTCCAAAGAAGGCCACCGTACTTTTTTGCTTGTTTCAAATCTCCCATCCCAAGTTCGTTGCCCACGATAATTCCGCCGCCGTTTGCAAGGCCGGTGCAAAAGCTGACGATCAGGTTTTTTACGATATTGGCAATCGAGTTGGCGGCAACGGCGTCGCTTCCCAAATGCCCCATGATGACGGAATACATGGTAAAGCCCACGCCCCATACCAGGTAATCTCCGAGCATGGGCAGGCTGTATTTCCAATAATCTCTTGCGAGCAGCTTATCTACAGCGAAGCAAAACCGCACATGAAGCCGCACATGGTTTTCCCGCAGCGACTCCACATACGCCCAAGCCAGTTCGAGTAATTTTGAAACCGAAGTAGCAAGCGCCGCGCCGGCAATTCCCATTTTAGGAAAAAACCAAAGGCCATAAATCAACGCGGCGTTCAGAAAGATATTGACCACAACGGCGGTTGAGCCGATAATCATGCTTTTCATCGCGTAGCCGGTATTCTTCAAAATGCAGAGATAAATTTGCGAGATACCAGTAAACAGATAAGACGCGGCCACAATGCGAAGGTAAGTCGTGCCTCCGGCAATCAGTTGGGGCTCCGAGGTGAAAATCCGCATCAGCAGTTCCGGCACAAAAAGAGACGCAAGAAAGAAAACAGCGGAGATCAAAAACGATACCTTCGTCACATAGGCAAAGATTTTTTCAATCGAAAGGGTATCGCCCTTCCCATAATACTGCGCCGCCAAAATGCTTGTACCCATCGTCAGGCCGCCCATAAAAAGGTTAAAGACAAAGGTGATCTGCCCGGCCAGCGATACAGCCGAGAGTGAGTCCTGACTGACAAAGCCAAGCATGAGCGCATCGGACGCGCTTACCGCCGCAAGCATAAACTGCTGGAATGCGATGGGTAATACAAGTGAGAATAGTTTTCGGTAAAAACCGGCGTTCCCGCCACCTAAATTTTGTGATTTCATAAAATGCCTCCTGCCTTTTTTACAACTCTTAGTATATTGAAAACGGCAGGATGAAACAGCGCTAAAACTTAATCAATATACTGGCTTTTCCTCACATCGCATGATATAATATGACCGTGTACAGTAAGAATAAGCAAGGCGTTTATTCAGCAGACGCTTTATCATAAATCATTTCATTGTTGCCTGAAACAGGCAGGGAGGGTGCTATGGGAAAAGAAAGATTGTGCGCCGCAATCGAAACGCTGCGCGAGCAATTTTTAACATTAGATTGGACGTATCATGATTTTTCGGTGGGGAGCCAATCGGAAAAAATGTACCGCTGGCCGGGGCCAGCAGAGGAAGAAATACTGGTTCTTGTTCATCAAAGCGGCGGCAGGCAGGAGTTGTTTCACCGACACGATTTTTTCTATTTCAACTATACTTATCAGGGGCAGTACGATTCGTTGAGCTATAAGTACGATAACCGCATCACAATCCATGAGGGAGAATTGTATGCGGGCCAGCCCTTTGCGGGACATGCGCTCTGCGTCCACGACGATCAGGAAACAACGATCATAGGGGTGCTCATTCAGCGGGAGGCTTTTTTCCATGCCTTTCTGCCTATGCTGTCCGCAAACACCAGGCTTTTTCATTTTTTACTGGATCCCTCTACCGATCAATTTTCCGACGAATATATTCACTTCAAAATTGAGGACGACTGCAACATCCGGGCGTTACTTGAAATGATGGTCGTGGAATATGCGAACAAGCAGGAGGACACCCAAGCTGTTTTGAAACCCATTGTGTTGTCTTTCTTGATGCAGGTTGCCCGGCAGTACACGGCGGCAAAAAAAGAAATTGTTCCTGACAGGCTTTCCGATAAAATTGTTCACTACATGGGCGAGCACTCCGACACGGTTACGCTCAAAGACATCGCCAAACGGTTTTCCTACCACCCCAACTATATTTCAACTCTGCTGCACCGTGAAATCGGAAAGTCTTTCTCCGAAATCCTTTTGGAGCAGCGGATGGAGCGGGCGGTGATTCTTCTAAGAGGAACAAATCTGCCGATTGAAGAAGTTGCGCTGATGCTCGGCTACAGCAACAGCAGCAACTTTTATAAAACCTTCCGCGCATATTACAACCAGTCCCCGCGTGATTATATTGCAGCGATTCAGTGAAACCATTTGAAGCAAGGAGAGGACGCACGGAAATGTACGATATATGAGGGAGCATTAGGATGTGGTTACACTTAAAGATATCACCGCTCATTTTTACTATTATCCAAACTATATTTCAATTCTGCTGCGCCATGGAATCGGTAAACCGTTTTCGGATATTATGCTGGAACAAGGGGTGCCGCCACTAGTCTGCTAAAAGGGACAAGGCTGCCTATTGAGGAATCAACATCAAACATACTGGCGAGCAATGCAAACATGTACATGTTTGCTGTTTTTGCGGATTTTCCCCCACAGGGAAAACCCGCAAAACCGCTCGTTGGTGCGCTGCCCCAAACCCCATGATCGCCACCTGCGGTGACGGCTGCGCGTCCTGCGGACGCTGAAAAAGACGGCGGGAGCCGGTGGAACAGCGGGCACGCAAAAAGCTCCATGTGAAGATACTTCTTCACATGGAGCTTTTCGTTTTTCCGTTCACTTGGCGTAAGTCAATTTTTCTTCATACTTCTTTATGGCTCACTGCCATTGACCCGGGGGCTTTTTTTTGCTCTGTGCAATCAGCAGGCAGCTTGTCGCCGCGCAGCCCCTTAAATACAGGGTGCCGCAGGCCGCCGTTTTCTGTACGATACATAAAGGTTACTGTACAAACAAGCTCCGGTACAAGCCATACTGCGTTCTCGTTGCCGTGGCCTGACGGGACAGGCCCGTCAAAAGGGGATTCTGAAATAGCTTTTACCTGTTTGACTTTTTCAAATGCCGCGCCGCGCACGCCCATTGTCACGTGGCCCTTGTACAGGAGCCTGCCGTTTTCATATTGGCCTAAAACAAGGCTTGCGATATGGTCTTCTTTAAAAATATAACCACAGACGACAAAGTCGTCGTCCTGCAGGTTTTTAATTTTTAACCAGTCCTTTGTCCGTTTTCCCGGTACATAGACGCTGTCTTTCCGCTTTGCGACGATGCCTTCTAAATTCTGGGATTTGGCAAGCTCATAAAAGGCAGTTCCTTTTCCTTCGATATAACGGGATATCGCCAGGCGCTCTGATTCTTTTTTAACTGCCTTTTGTAAATACTCCTTGCGCTTCATCAGCGGCAGCGGCGTCAAGTCGTCCCCGTCATAGTACAAAATATCGAACGCGACAAAGCTCGCGGGGTTTCGCTTTGCGTCTATTTCAATTTTAAAGGTGTTGCTCATCAGGCTCCTGCGCTGGATTCCTTCAAAGTCGGGTTTCCCGTCTTTGAGCATGGTGAGCTCGCCATCCAGGATGCAGCGTTTTTTGACCTGCTCGTGCATTTTGGACAGCTCCGGGACCTTCGGCAGCATGCGGACCTCCCTTTTATTGATGAGGACGGTTCCCTCTTTTGGGCCGAGATACGCAATGCAGCGCTCCCCGTCCCATTTCATCTCATATATATACCCAGGGTCGTCAAAGGCGTCGGAGGTTTCTCCAATCAGCATAGGGCTTAACTGCTTTTTTTCAAATATATCGGTCATGCCGTTTCCGCGCTCTTTTTCTCAGGCGGGGCTTTATCTTCTTCCACCTGCTTCAGGCTGGCCTGTAACGCTTCCATAATATTGATAACGTTATCCGGCTTTTCCGCGGGAGCCTGTACGACCTCTTTTCCCGCGATTTTGTCCTCGATTATCCGGCGCAGCCTGATTTGGTATTCATCATGATATTTTTCCGCCTCAAATTCCGCTGTCATTGAGTTGACAAGTGTTTTTGCCATTGTAAGTTCTGCCTCCGCCAAATCCGGATGTGCGGGCTCCTTCGGTATTTCCTTCACCTCGTCCGCGAAAAAGAGCGTTTCAACCAAAATACCCTTTTGTGTTGGGACCAGGCAAAGCAGCTTTTCAGACTGGCCCATAACTGTTTTGGCTATCGCCACCTTTTGCTCGTCGTGCATGGCGCGGCGCAGAAGCTCATAGGCTTTGTCTCCGCCGGCCTCAGGCACGGCGTGGTAGGTCTTATCGTAATAAATGGGGCGAATGCTTGACAATTCCGCAAAATGCAGAATTTGTATCGTTTTGTCCTTCGGCGTCTTTGCCTTTTCAAAATCCTCATCGCTCATAGTGATATATTGCCCCGGAGCAAACTCAAAGCCTTTTACGATGTCCTTGCCCGCGACCTCTTTCCCGCAGTGGGAGCAGACCCTTTTATATTTAATACGGCTGCCGTCCTCGCGGCAAAGCTGGTTAAAGTGGATGTCGTTGTCCTGCGTCGCCGTATGCAGGGCGACGGGAATATGCACAAGGCCGAACGATATCGCGCCTTTATGTGAAGCTGCCATAAAATCACCTCATAGTCAATTTGTTTTTATGTTTCCCTGATTGTCCCTGTTTATTTCTTCATCCAGGCTTCGCATAAAAACAAATTGGTTGCTATACGGCAGAAATCCAATCATCCAGCTGCCTTGATATTGTCCGTGTATATCGTAAAGCTCACATTGGATTTCATCTGTCCATTCCTCCAGGATAATTACCCCCTGATTTTTAAAATTGTAATTAGTATAAGCAGAATCCCCCGGCGCATAACCAGGGGATTCGTTTTCAATTTATATAATTTTTAAAATTAAGCCTGTCCGCTGAACTTCTGCTTGACGGAATCGATTTTCTGCTGTTCCGCCTGCTGGGTGGGATACCAGCCCTTTTGCGACATTTTAGAATAAATTTCATTCTGCATGCACAGGGCGTCGTTGAAGCTCTGCGTAAAAGCGCTGTGAACATCGGCGGTCGAGGACTCGATTGCGCCGTGCATCATCAAATCGCAAGCGCCCTTTGTCGCGGATAAGATATTATCCATAATGACACGATCTTCCATTTTCTATTCCTCTTTTCTCAATTTTATTTCAGTAGGCCGTAAAAACGGTTAAAGCATTCCTGATGCTTGCTGCATAGCTCCTGGACAAAATTTTTGAGCTCGGGGTCCTGAAGCTGTCCCGCAAAATCCGTGCAGGCAGTTTTCATCTGCTTTTCATGTCCAAGCGCGTCCTCAATATAAAGCAGTTCCTTTGGCGACATTTTGATTTCCTCCTTTGTATTTTGGGATTACCATTATTATCGCCTTGAAACGGCCGGTTATTCCGCTTTATCGTACTAAAAATGCATGTGGACAAAAAGCGGCCGCGCCATAAAGCATAAATTTTCCCATGGGCTGTATATCGGCAGAAAAATGCGTTCACGCTATGAATAAAGCTTTTAAACAATAGAACGGGGGATTTTAATTGCCGGATTTTTTCAGAAAAAAGGTGGGAGCGGCAAGTCTGTTTTTGGCAGCCGTCTGGTATTTTTTAACGAAAAGGGCGCTGCCCTTTCTTTTCCATAACGCCGTTGCGCTGCTGACCTTTCTGTATTTCTTTTTTATCCTTGGGACGAGCGGCGGCGTGGATATCCGCCTTATGACTGACGAGCAGGCTGTGCAGCGCTGTTCCCTCGGGTTTATGGTATGGATTGCCTGTATTGCGCTGGTGCAAATTGGCAAAGGGCTGTACCGGCGCACTAGGCAGTAATTTACCAAGAAACACAATAATAAAATGCGTGCATTTTGAATGAGTTATGGTATAATAAAAACGTATTTCCCAAACTGCGGCAAATAAAGATTGCTAGCGCCGCCGGAACCGCCGCTTACAAAGATTTCCGGCATGGCAGGAGGAACCATGTTTGAACTGATGGACGAAATGTCCGAGCTTGTTTATGTAGCCGATTTGGATACCTACGAGCTGTTATTTGTGAATAAGGAAGGCCGTAAAATGTTCGGTATATCGGAGCTTAACGGCCAGAAATGCTATAAGGCTTTGCAGGGGCTGGATTATCCGTGTCCGTTCTGTACAAATAAAAGCCTGGCTTTTGATAAGACGTACTCATGGGAGTATACCAATCCAATTGCGGGCCGCCATTACCTGCTCAAGGATAAGCTGGTCAAATGGAAGGGCAGGAGCGTACGGCTGGAAATTGCGTTCGACATTACAAACAATAAGCAGGAGCAAATCGACCTTCAGAACGCGCTTGATGCGGAGCATATGGTTATGGAGTGTGTAAAGTTCCTCTCCGAATCGGCGAACGTCGGGAAAAGCTTTCCGCTTGTGCTTCAAAAGCTCGGGAGCTTCCTGTCTGCGGAACGCGCGTATATCTTTAATATCCGCGGCGATAAAATGGACAATACATATGAGTGGTGTGCCGACGGAATCGAACCGCAGAAGGAAAACCTGCAGGGGCTGGATATTACCCTGATTGACAGATGGCGCCCTTTCTTTGAAAAAAGCGAATGCGTCATTATCGAGGATATGGAGAAGATTAAGGAAATCAACCCTGCGGAATACCAGGCCCTTTCCGTACAGGGGATTCATAGTATGGTTGTGGCGCCGCTTGAAAAGGACGGCCAGCTTATTGGGTATATCGGCGTAGATAATCCTCCGAGTGAAAAAATAAAAAACATTTCATCCCTGCTCCATACACTGCGTTATTTCTTAATATCGACATTACGCAGGGCGGAGGCCGAACAGCAGCTGATGAAGCTGAGCTACCAGGATATGCTTACCGGCCTTTACAACCGCAACCGTTATATCCAGGATATCGGAAGATACAAAGAAAAAGAAGAGGCCGTAGGTATCGTGTATCTTGACATCAACGGCCTTAAGGACATCAACGACCGTTACGGCCATTTTTATGGCGACCGTATTCTGGTGGACTGTGCCAGGATTATTACAGAGGTGTTCGGTCAGTCCGATTTTTACCGGATAGGCGGGGACGAGTTTGTTGTGATTTGCAGGAATATGCCCAAAGAAGCCTTTATGGAAAACGTTATTGAGCTGAAAAAGCGTTTTGACAGCGACCCGCAGTGCCAGGCGGCAATCGGCTATGAGTGGACGGACGACGCGGTCGACATCCAGCGGCTGATTTCCGACGCGGACGCGGTGATGTATGAGGATAAAAAACAGTATTACCGGAAAAACCTTGCATCAAACCGTTACCGCCATTACAACGACGACGTTTTGGGCCTTACCGTGCCCGGCGTCCTGCGGGAAAAGCTCAACGGCGGCTGTTTCCCGGTGTATTTACAGCCAAAGGTTTCCTTCGACAGCCGCGAGATGGTAGGGATGGAGGCGCTTGTCCGCTATAGGATGCCGGACGGCGGGATTTTGGCGCCAGACCAGTTCCTGCCGCTGCTTGAGGACGCAAAGCTTATCAGTGCGCTCGATTTTTATGTGTTTGAGTTTGCGTGCTCCAAGGTTTCCAGTTGGATTTCCAAAGGGAAAAAAACGGTGCCGATTTCTGTCAATTTCTCCCGCTATTCGCTGACAGAACGCAGCTTTATCCCCTGTATTACAGAAATCTGTGAGAAATACGGGATTGAGAAAAAATGGGTAGAAATTGAAATGACAGAAAGCGTGGAAGGCCTTGAAGGCTTTGACATCAACGGTTTAATCCAGCGGATACGCGATGCGGGCTTTACCGTGTCCATTGACGATTTCGGCGTGCATTACGCTAATCTTTCGCTGTTTACCTCGGTCGATTTTGATGTGCTTAAAATCGATAAAAGCCTGGTTGACCACATTACGACAAATTTAAAAGCACAGTCGGTCGTCGCGCTTTTAATTGAAATCTGCGGAAAAATGGGGATTCGCACAATAGCGGAAGGCGTTGAAACGGAGGAGCAGTTCCTCATACTTAGGGACATGGGCTGCGCGCAGGCGCAGGGGTATTTATTCAGCCGTCCGCTCCCATTGGAAGAATGCGAGCAGAAATATCTTGTTTGATTTTTACCGGAAAAAGCGTACAGAATTTCTAATCCTGTACGCTTTTTCTCATGTTTTATTTGATTGGAGAGGTATTTAATGAAAAACTTGAGTTTACGCGCGTTTACCGACGAGGATATGGAGCTGTTTGCCTCGTGGCTGAATAAAGGCTATATCTTAAAGTGGTACCACAACCCCAATAATTGGCTGCAAGAAATAAACGGGCGCAACGGCAGCTTTTCATGGATACATCACTTTATCGTGACGGAAAATGAAACCGCCGTTGGTTTTTGCCAATATTATGATTGCTTTGACGGCAGTGGTATGGAGGATTGGTACAAGGTGGAAAAACGCGGCGATACGTTCAGTATAGATTATTTAATCGGAAATGAAGCCTATTTGGGGAAGGGCTACGGAAAAGCGCTGGTAAAGCTGCTGACCGAAACCATCCGGAAAAAGGAACGGGCAAAACGGATTATCGTCCAGCCTGAGAAGGAAAACGGCCCGTCTAACCATGTACTGTTGGCAAACGGCTATGTTTTTGATGAACAGAAGGATTATTATGTAAAATTGTTGGAATAACATAGGCAAGCAGCCCTGCCTTTTAAAGTGAATTTTAAAGACAGGGTAATAGAACGAAATAAATACAAAAAAGCGGCGGGTTTCAGAAACAATCCGCCGCTTTTAATAATAAAATATGGACGCTATCCTTCCTCAGCAATCCCGCCAACCGGCTCTTTTGATGCGGCGCGCATTTTCTTATCGCGGAACAGCAGGCAGGAAAGGCCCATAAAAACAAGGCAGCCCGTAATCAGCTCAGGCGGGTAAAGCCAAAGCTTGTCAGCCGGGAGCAGCATAGGCAGGAGCATCGCCGCGCCGGCGGGCGGGAATATCATTTTTACGCGTGCAAACATGAGCAGCAGGATTACGGCGCAAAATCCGCCTGTCATCCAGATAGGCAGGCCCAGCCAAAGCTCCGTCACATAACGGACAAGCACGCCGGTTACAGACGCCATGGCCATAAGGCCAAACACGGCCCCCATATGCCTGCGCGGCGCTCCCTGCGGCTTTGAAAGCTCGCAGAACATTACAATAAGCGGCGGGGCAATAAAATAGAGATTGCCTGTCTGCACCGGAACAAACGCCGCGGCACAGAAGCAAAGAAGCAGGGCAAGCCACCGCAGGGCCTCCTGTCTGAAATTCCATTCCATAGGGGAGGGGCTGCTTTTGCCAGATGCTTCCTTTCCTTTTATTATGGGCCTGAAAGCCGCAATGATAAAGGAGAGCACCAGTACAGAGGCTGGGTAAACCCAGGAGGTTGTCCCGAGCAGCACAGGCAGCACCGCCGCCGAGACCATGGGCACGAGCGTCGTCTTCGTCAGAAGTAATATTACAGCTACGAATATAAAAGCCACTGCCGCCTGCAAAAGCTGGGGGACGGGGAGGAACCGGACGACGCAAACGCCAAAGACGGCTGCTATAGACATAAGCAGTACGGTTTGTACGCGCGAAACATGCCACGGCTGCTTTGGCGCGGCCCATGCGCCCGCAGCGAGCGCTAAAATCTCAGGAAAGATGATTTCCCGTTCCCCAAACAAGGAGGCCGCTGCCATCATGGCACAGATAAGCAGGGCTGTAGCGCCCCACCCGATATATTTTCTTGTTGTTATACTCATACCTGCGCTTCCTTAAACTGTGATATTGTTATTTTTTTAACAAAAAAGATTGTACCACATTTTAGCTCAAACAGCCATGTCTTGTTTTACCAAAATTTTTTTCATGCCATATTTCTATTCTATTCTAGTTTTCGGTGCCCGGTTAACAAGATGCTGTTCCTGGTCCGTCAAAAAATGCAGGATTTCCGGCAGGCTGGGCAGGAATAAGGAATGATGTTTGCCCATTTGGGCAATGATGCCGCACTTCGTGCGATGATGCTGCCTTCGGCAATGATGTGTCCCGCGGGACATAGGGGCAAACATCACATCATGCCGCAGCGAAGCGAAGGCACATCATTTTGCAAAGCAATCCATCATTTCGCCGTAAGGCGGTATATCATGAAAAAACCTTTTTGCGAACCTATCCTTCCCCTTTTTATTCCACCGGCTGTCCAGTATCTATTGTACACCTCAACGTTACCAGAGCCGCTCGAAAGAAAACAGGTTGATAAATGCGGCCGGGTACGGTACAATAGATAACAGTTTTTAGAAAGAAAGGGAGTTAGCATATGAACCAGAACCCTGTTGTTACGATTGAAATGGAAAACGGCGATATCATCAAGGCGGAGCTTTACCCGGAGGTCGCCCCAAACACGGTCAACAATTTTATCAGCCTGATTAAAAAGGGCTTTTACGACGGGCTTACCTTCCATAGGGTCATTTATGGCTTTATGCTGCAGGGCGGCTGCCCGGATGGAACCGGATGCGGCGGCCCGGGCTATTCCATACGCGGCGAGTTTGCCCAGAATGGCTTTGAAAACAGCTTGAAGCATACGCGCGGCGTTTTGTCGATGGCGCGCAGCATGCAGCCGGATTCCGCAGGTTCCCAGTTTTTTATCATGCATAAGGACGCGCCGCACCTCGACGGGGCTTACAGCGCCTTCGGCAAGGTGACGGAAGGGCTCGACGCTGTTGATACGATTGCCGGATGCGACACCGATATGAACGACGGCCCGCTCGACAGGCAAATCATGAAAAAGGTAACGGTTGAGACGTTCGGCGTCGATTACCCCGAGCCTGAAAAGCACTGACCTGCAACAGATTGATTCATATAGCGAAAACGCCCGCTGCCATATGGCAGCGGGCGTTTTTTATGTGCCTGTATATTTATTTTTATGAAATAGCCCGCTTCATTTCCCTGACAAAGCCGATGACCGGCCCGATGCAATTTGTACCGTACTGCCCGCAGAGCTTTACAATCGCGCTGCCGACAATCACGCCGTCGGCGTGACGCGCCATCTCTTTTGCCTGCTGCGGCGTGGAAATGCCAAAGCCTATCGCACAGGGGATATCCGATACCGCGCGTACATGGGACACCATTGCGCCAATATCCGTCTTGATTTCGCTGCGAACGCCCGTTACACCCATGCTCGATACGCAGTAAAGAAAGCCCTGCGCTTCCTTCGCAATCGTTTTGACGCGCTCTTCCGACGTTGGCGCAATCAGCGAAATTAAATCGACGCCGTTTGCAAGGCAGTCTGGCAGCAGCTCCTGCTTTTCCTCATACGGCAAATCGGGCACAATCAGCGCGTCTATTTTGCAGGCCTTGCATCGCTGTAAAAACCGTTTCACGCCGTAGACGTAAATGGGGTTCAGGTAGGTCATGAACGCAAGCGGAATTGCGCATTCCCTGCGTATTTCCTCAACCATTTCAAAGATGGCGTCCGTCGTAACGCCGCCGTTGAGCGCGCGCTCGTCCGCCGCCTGGATAACGGGCCCTTCCGCCACGGGGTCGGAAAACGGGATGCCGATTTCAATCAAATCCGCGCCCGCTTCCGCCATACCGAGAACCAGCTCTTTTGTAATTGCAAGGCATGGGTCTCCCGCCGTAACGAATGGGATAAACGCCTTGCCGTTTTGGAATGCCTTGGCCGTGTTACTCATAAATTTCTTCCCCCCTGTAGCGCGCGATTGCCGCGACGTCCTTGTCCCCGCGCCCTGATATATTGACGACGATAATCTCATTTTTATTCATCGTGGGCGCAAGCCGCCTTGCGTATGCGACGGCGTGCGCGCTCTCGATTGCCGGGATAATGCCCTCCGTGCGGGAGAGGTATTCAAACGCCTCGACCGCCTGTGTGTCCGTGACAGGGACGTACTGCGCGCGGTTTCTGTCATGCAGGTCCGCGTGCTCCGGGCCGATGCCCGGGTAATCGAGCCCTGCCGAAATAGAATAAACAGGAGCAATCTGCCCGTATTCGTCCTGGCAGAAATACGATTTCATCCCGTGGAACACGCCGGGCGTCCCGTTTGCTATCGTCGCGGCGTTTTGCGGGCTGTCCGCGCCCAGCCCCGCCGCCTCGCAGCCAATCAGCCGCACGGACGGCTCGTTTATAAAATCATAAAACGCGCCCATTGCGTTGCTTCCGCCGCCGACGCAGGCAATCACCGCGTCGGGCAGCTTTCCTTCCGCTTCCATAAGCTGCGCTTTGATTTCCCTGCCGATTACGCTCTGAAAATCGCGCACAATGGTGGGGAAGGGGTGCGGCCCCATGACCGAGCCGAGCACATAATGCGTGTCGCTCACGCGGCCGGTCCATTCCCGCAGCGTTTCGTTGACCGCATCCTTGAGCGTTTTCGTACCGCTCGTGACGGGGTGGACCTTTGCGCCCAGCAGTTTCATACGGTAGACGTTCAAGGCCTGGCGCCTGGTATCCTCTTCACCCATGAACACCTCGCACTCCATACCCATCAGCGCGGCTGCCGTTGCGGTCGCAACGCCGTGCTGGCCCGCCCCCGTTTCAGCAATCAGGCGTGTTTTGCCCATTTTTTTGGCAAGCAGCGCCTGCCCGAGCACATTGTTGATTTTATGGGAGCCGGTGTGGTTTAAATCCTCACGCTTGAGGTAAACCTTCGCGCCGCCCAAATCGTTTGTCATCTTCTCCGCGAAATATAAAAGCGACGGCCTTCCCGCGTAAGCTTGCAGTAAACCGTCAAGCTCCGCGATAAACTGCGGGTCTTTGCTGTAAAACCCATACGCTTTTTCCAGCTCGTTTACGGCGTTCATCAGCGTTTCCGGTACAAACTGGCCGCCGTGTAAGCCGAATCTTCCTTTAGACATTTCCTACACCCCTGACTATATTGATAATGCGCTTGATTTTTTCCTTATCCTTAACCCCGTCCGTCTCCGCGCCGGAGCTAACGTCGATACAGTACGGCCGGGCTTCCTGTGCCGCCTGTTTGATGTTGCTTTCGTTTATGCCGCCCGCCAAAAAGAACGGCTTGCTCAAAGCCTTTGGAATCATATCCCACCGGAAGCTGTCACCCGTGCCGCCGTAGGCGTTTTTGCTGTAGGCGTCAAGCAGTAAATAATCGCAGGGCAGCCGCTGTGCCCTGCTGATTTGCTCCCGGCTTTGTACGCGCACCGCCTTGATGACGGGGCAGGGCGCCTCCTGCTTTAAAAACCGGATATAAGCCTCGTCCTCGTCGCCGTGGAGCTGTACCAAATCGATGATACCCTTTTGCACAAGCCCGGCGACAAAGGAAACCGGCTCGTTTACAAATACGCCCACGGCCTTTATTTTAGGGCTTAGTTTTTCTTTTAACAGGCGCGCCTGCCCCGCTGTAACCTGACGTTTGCTTTTTGAGAATACAAAGCCGGCGTAATCGGGCACAAATTCATTGGCAGACAGGATATCATCCGTCCGGCTTAATCCGCAGATTTTGATTTTACTCATGTCAAAGCGCCTCCGTTGAGCATCTCGAGCGCCGTTTTTTTATCTGCGCTTTTCATCAGCGTTTCGCCGATGAGCACGGCGTCCGCGCCGGTTTTGCGCAGGGAATCGATGTCTCCATGCGTCTTTACGCCGCTTTCCGCGACAAACAGGATGTTGTCCGGCACAAGGCTTCTGAGCTTTTTACAATTGCTTACATCTACATCGAAGGTTTTTAAATTCCGGTTGTTGACCCCTATTATACGCGCGCCCGCCTTTACTGCCATACCAACTTCTTCCGCGGTATGCGCTTCAACGAGCGCCGAAAGCCCGAGCGAGCCGCATATTTCAAGAAAATAATTGAGCGTTTTGTAATCAAGCAGGGAGCAAATCAGCAAAACAGCGGACGCGCCGAGCGTTTTCGCCTCATAAATTTGGTATTCGTCGACGGTAAAATCCTTGCGCAGGATGGGAATGGAGACGCTTTGCGCGATTTCCTTCAGATATTGGTCGCTGCCGAGAAAGTATTCCGGCTCTGTCAAAACGGATATAGCGGCGGCTCCCGCCTGCTCATATTCCTTCGCAATCGTAAGATAAGGGAAATCCTCTGCGATGATTCCCTTCGAGGGGGACGCTTTTTTTACTTCGCAAATGTAGGAGATTCCTTTTTTGCGAAGCGCTGCTTCAAAGGGAAAGCCTGTATCGCGCGGCAACGCAAGCGCCATGCTTTTGATTTCGTCCAAAGAAACGGCGTCCCTTTTACAGGCGGCCCGCTGCCTTGCGCCTTGTGCCAGTGTGTCTAATATCATAAAGCGTTGCTCCTTTCAGGCGCTTTGTTCCTGCGGGAACCGGTTGGTCGCCGCGATGAATTCCTGCATTTTTTCAAGCGCCGCGCCGCTGTACAGGGCTTTTCTTGCGAGCAAAACGCCTTCTTCAATGCTCTGTGCTTTTCCGGCGAGGTACAAGACGACTGCCGAATTGAGTAAAACAATATCGGCTTTCGGGCTTATCTCGCCGGACAAGATTTGTTTTGCGATTTCCGCGTTTTCCTGTGCGTCCCCGCCGGTCAAATCCGCGGGCGCGCACAGCGAAAAGCCGTAGCCGCGCGGGTCGAGCGTGTAGGACGTCAATACGCCGTCTTTGATTTCACAGACGCGCGTGTTGTCCGTAAGGGAAATTTCATCAAGTCCGTCCAATCCATGGACGACCATGCCGCGCTTGACGCCTAAGTTTGAAAGCACCTGCGCAATCGGTTCAACAAGGTCTTCGTCATACACGCCGATGAGGTTGACGTCAGCCGCCGCGGGGTTAGCAAGCGGGCCGAGCACGTTGAAGATGGTGCGCGTGCCGAGTTCCCTGCGCACAGGGGCCGCGTATTTCATAGAGGAATGGTATACCTGCGCGAACATGAAGCAAAGCCCCGTCTGCCGCAGCACCTCCTCGTTTTGGGAAGGCGTGATGTTAAGCCGGACGCCGAGCGCCTCGAGCAGGTCCGCCGCGCCGCATTTGCTCGATACGCTTCGGTTGCCGTGTTTTGCTACAGGGACGCCCGCCGCCGCGATGACAAAGCACGACACGGTCGAAATATTGAACGTGAAAGCCTCGTCCCCGCCTGTTCCGACAATTTCCGCCACCTTGAAGTCATGGTTTAATTTTGCGCCCTTTTCGCGCATGGCCGCCGCGCACGCCGTAATTTCCGTCGGCGTTTCGCCCTTCATCCGCAGCGCCGTCAAAAACGACGCAATCTGTGCGTTGGTCGCCTTGCCGCTCATGATTTCGTCCATAACGGCGCGCGTCATATCAAAAGAAAGGTTTTCATTGTCCATAGCCTTGTGGATTGCTTCTCTAATCATAATACCTTCAGCCCTTTCTAAGCCTTACATATATTGTGGATTTATCTGATGGAAAGAAAATTCCGCATAATTTGTTTGCCCTGCGGGGTAAGAATCGATTCCGGGTGAAACTGCAGCCCGTACACGTCGCAGCTTCGGTGGCGAACCGCCATAATTTCCCCAGCCGCGTCCTGTGCCGTTATGGAAAGCACGCCGGGCAGCGTTTCCTTTTTCGCAATGAGCGAATGATAGCGCGCGACCTTCGCGTTTTGAGGAAGCCCGCTGAAAATGGGGCAGGAGGCGTCAAGGGTGATTTCGCTTTGCTTGCCGTGCATCAGCTGCTTTGCGTGGCCGATTACCGCGCCGAACGCCTGGCAGACCGCCTGGTGCCCCAGGCATACGCCGAGTATCGGGATTTGCCCCGCAAAGCGCCGAACCACGCCGATACAGACGCCCGCGTCCCTGGGATGGCCAGGCCCCGGGGAAAGGAGGATGTGGGAGGGGGCCAGCTTTTCTATTTCATCGGTTGTAATTTCATCATTTCGCCTGACCAGGATGTCGCGCCGGAATTCCCCGGCGAGCTGGTAAAGGTTATAGGAAAAGCTGTCGTAATTGTCAATCAGTAAAACCATGCTGCTTCCCCCTTTTAATTATGACGGTCGATGTCGCTTGCATGGACGAGCGCGTCCATTACCGCGGCCGCTTTGTTGCGGCTTTCGATATATTCCGTTTCCGGCACGCTGTCCGCGACGATTCCCGCGCCGGCCTGTACCGTTACTCTGCCTTTGTTTTTTACCGCCATGCGGATGGCAATGCAGGCGTCCATATTGCCGTTGAAGTCTACATAACCAATGGCCCCGCCGTATACGCCGCGCGGCGTATTTTCCAGCTCCTCTATAATTTCGCAAGCCCTGATTTTCGGCGCGCCGGAAAGCGTTCCGGCGGGGAGAAGGGCGGAAATAGCGTCGAACGCGCCGTATTCCTGTTTGATGTCGCCCTGTACCTCGGAGCAGATATGCATAATTTTCGAGTAGCGGTGTACCCTCTGGTATTCCGTGACCTCGACTGTGCCTATTTGCGCAATTTTGCCGACGTCGTTTCGCCCCAAATCGACGAGCATGTTGTGCTCCGACAGTTCCTTTTCGTCCTGCAGCAGCTCTGTTTCCAGCTCTTTGTCCTCCTGCGGCGTTTTGCCCCTTGGGCGGGAGCCCGCGATTGGGAAGGTCGTGAGCCGGCCGTTTTGCAGCCGGACGAGCGTTTCTGGCGAGGTGCTGATGATTTCGCTCCCGTTTATGGAAAGATACACCATATAGGGGGAAGGGTTCGTCGTGCGCAGTACGCGGTAAGCGTTCAGCAGGCTTCCATCGTATTTCGTTTCAAACCGGCGGGAGACGACCGCTTGGAAAATGTCTCCCTCGTAGATATGGCGTTTTGCCTGCTCTACCATTTCACAATAACGCTCTTTTGTGACGTTGCATGTGAATTCCGCGCCGCGCGGGCAGTCGCTCAGGGGGAGCGGCGCCGCGTCCATAATCAGGTCAAGGATGTTCTGGATGTCGTTTAATGCCTTTTCATATTGCGCCGTCAAATCGTTCGTTTTCATATTAACGATGATAGTGATTTTCTGTTTGAGGTGGTCGTAGGCGATTACCTTGTCGGCAAGCAGTAAATCAAAGTCGTTCATATCGCCGCTTTTGAGCTTCAGCACCGGTTCGCTGTAACCAATCATGCCGTAGCCGTAGTATCCGACAAGGCCGCCGGTAAACGGAGGGATTCCGGAAAAGCGCGGTGTTTTATAGTGTGAGAGATATTCTTTAAGCACTTCAAAGGGATGGTCCGTTTTTATGACGCGTTCGCCCTCGCCTTCGATGGTGACAGCATGGCCTTTGCAGTAAATGCGCGCCTTCGGGTCAAAGCCCAAAAAGGAGTAGCGCCCCCATTTGTCGGAATCCTCTATGCTTTCCAGAAGGAAAAAATTCTTTTTATAGCGTGAAATACGGCGCAGCAGCGTAATCGGCGTGCATAAATCGGCGTAAATTTCCTTGCAGACGGGAATCACGTCGTAATCCTTTGCAATCGCTTTTACCTGCTCAAAGCTCGGTGTGACCATTGTTATCACCCTTTCTTTTTGTTTTTGGGTAAAATAAAAAAGCTTTCGTCCCCGAAAAGGGACAAAAGCTTTTATAAACTTCTGCGGTACCACCCAAATTGGCGTAAAACGCCCACTTTACGTACTGACATACGCTCCTTTCTGGTAACGGCGAAGGAATTCCCGTCAGCGCCTACTCCCGCAATACGGTTTCAGGCTGCCCTCACAAGTCCATTCAAAAAAAACATTGCTGCCGTATTTCCACCAGCTAACGGCTCTCTGGAAACGCTGTATTTTTCCTACTACTCTTGTTCAGCGGTTTTGTCTTTGAAATTGTTGTAAGTATAGCGCTCCTTTTTTTATTTGTCAATGCCTTTTCGAAAAACTTTTTTTGATTTTCTATTCTTTATCACCGGACGGGGGAGAGATTGGCTTTAAAACAGCAACTGTTTTATTATATGTATTTTTTCTTTTTTGTGACAAAAGGAAGCGGCGTGCAATTGACAAACAACCCTTCATCTGTTAAAATAACAGACGTGCATTCCCGCACAAAAAATAATTATTACAGAGTAGAATCCTGCGCGTGGCACCCATTATGGTGTACAGTGCCGTCTGAACGGGGAGTTGTCAGACGGACGAAACGGGCCTAGTCCCTGCGGTTCAGGATTCGCATCCCGCTGTACCATAAGGATGAAACGGCTGTTTTCAGCCGCGGAGCTTTAGGAGCGGAGCTTTGGCGTATGCCTTTCCCGCTCCGTTTTTATTTTGCGTTACTCCTTATTGCAGCACAAAAAAGAAAGGAGCAAACAGCAAAATGAAAGAAAAAAGACATGTAATCCGTTCGTCCTGCCGGGAATTCGGGAGCGTGCAGATGGTAGCGCTCTGCGGCATATTGCTTGCGCTGCGCGTTGTGCTCGGCTTCCTGGAAATCAACATCGAAAGCGTTTACCGCATTTCCTTCGCGGCGCTGCCGGTTTCTTTGGGAGCCGCGCTGTTCGGCCCCATCGCGGGCGGCGTACTCGGCGGCTTGGGGGATATCGTAACACTCATCATCAAACCGATTGGCGCAATCAACCCGGGTATTATTTTAAGCAAGGTGCTTTCAGGCTTTTTAATGGGCCTTATCCTTTACAAGCGCCCGGTAAGCCTAAAACGCACGATTTTTGCCTGCACCGTGACAACCGTTTTCTGCGACCTTATCATTACGACAGCGAGCCTGTTCTGGATGTACGGCACGCCGCTTGAGGTCCTTCTGCCGTGGAGGATTGTCAATTACCTGTCGCTCCTGCCTGTGAATACGGCGCTCCTGTTTGGCGCGCAAAAGCTGATGGGCCGTATCAATGTTCCCGTTTTGAAGAATCGCGTTTAAACGCATGTGACTCTTTATTTTAGCAGCTTATACTATTTTATTCTATGACATTTGGTAAGAAAGCACCCTGCTGTTCGTTTTACAGAACAGCAGGGTGCTGTTTTTATGGCGGAATGTTCATTTCATTGAATCGAACATTAGTTCGTGATATGATTTCCTCAAGGAAAAACGGCGTGCCAGCCACCGCCCCGGGCAAGCCGTTCAATCCGGATTATGCAGTTTGCAGAAAATTTGGAGGGAATTATGGATTATAAAGCATGGGCCGAGGATTATGCAGTCCAGGCGCAAAAGATAAAAGAGAAGCTAAGCGCGATGAAGAGAGAGGAAGAAAACGAAGAAAACAGGATGGAATACAACCGCAGGGCAGCAATTTTATACTCGATGTACCTTGACTGCCGGCATACGGCCGAGCTTTTACAGAGAAGAGGAGGCGGTACCTATGCCGGAAAACAGGATGCTGTCTCTTGACAGGTTTACCGACGAGCTATATGTACTGCGGCAGTACAATATGCGCGGAGACAACCTTGGGGATATTAAGCGCATGAAGGCGTTTATGGCAAAGGCGCTCAGCGCGGAGCTGACCGAAAGGCAGCGGCAGTGCCTTACAGCCTATTATTTCGGTGGGGAGAAGATGAAGGAAATCGCGGAAGATTTAGGCATCAGCACCTCAGCGGTTTCGCGCCATATTAAGCGGGCGCTTGCAAGGCTTCGGGCGCGCTCCATTTATTATTAAAAAGAGGGGGGATAACATCCCCCCTCTCTTATGCTTTTTTACTTATTTGGAATGATGACCGGCATTTTCACGATGAGCTTCTGCGTGATGCTGTCCAGCAGCGTCAATTCCTCATCGAAGCCGCAGTCCGCTGCCATGTCCAGGTACACAAGCACTGAGGCTTGCATCTTTAACACAGATTCATTTAAAGCTCAAAATCCTTCGGGTCGTACTGCGGCAGGCGCGGCATTTCATGCGGTACGCGCAGCAAGGGGTTATATTTGAACCGGAAGCACTTGCCGTCTTTTATTTCCCTTTTCGCCCTGCATATGGTTACGCCTTCGCCGTTTTCGATGCAGTTGTCGCAGTATTCGCAGTTTGGTTCGATGTGATTTCCAAAAAGCCTGTAGAATTTCATCGTATTGACCCCGCTTGCCTATGACGTTTTTCGCTTGTATTATACCATGGTTCCGTTTATAATGTAAAGCATGAAAGATAAAACGCGTTCGGGAGGTTTTCCATGGATTTCAAAAGCGATACAATGCGGCTGCACAACAGGCAGGGCGCCGCTTACCTTACATTTGACAGCCTGAGCGCCGTACCGTTTATAAGGCATGCGTTTTCCACGCGCCTTGGCGGCGTAAGCACCGGGGAATTTTCAACCATGAATTTGAGCTTCGGGCGCGGGGACGCGGACGAAAACGTACTGCAAAATTACAGGCTGTTCTGTGAGTCGGCGGGCTTCGATTTTGATAGCCTGACAGCCTCCGCGCAGGATCACCATACCTATGTGCGGCGCGTTACTTCAAAGGAAAAGGGAATTGGGATTACAAGGCCGCGCGACATGCAGAGCGTAGACGCGCTCGTAACAGATGAGCCGGGCGTCACGCTCGTCACCTATTACGCGGACTGCACGCCGCTTTTTTTTGCCGATACGAAACGGCGCGTAATCGCGCTGGCCCACGCTGGATGGCGCGGAACTGCAGGACGCATAGGCGCGCAGGTAATATCCTGCATGAGGGAGCATTATGGGACAGACCCAAAAGATGTATTGGCGGCAGTCGGCCCGGCAATCTCGAAATGCTGCTACGAAATCGACGAAAGCTGCTGCTCCCATTTTAAAGCGATGGCCGGGCTTGACACGGAGAAATTCATCTTCCCGAAGAAGGACGGAAAATATATGCTCGATTTGCTGGAGGCAAACAGGCAGGTTATCGAAGGCGCCGGCGTGCCAAAGGAAAACATCACGCGAAGCGACGTATGCACGCGCTGCAACAGCGGGCTGCTTTGGTCGCACCGGGCGACAGGCGGCAAACGCGGGGGGATGGCGGCGTTTATGTGCCTGGAGGAAGCAAACAGATAAGAAGAAACGGGGGATATGGGATGCCTGTTTACCGGATTGCCGGATTAAACGTATTTATGGAGCCGCGCTGCAGCCTGCTTGAAGGCCGCGCGGAACAGTACCGGTTAACGGACAGCAGTATGAAAAGGGCGGATTGCGATATTATCATCGACCCGCAGGCGCAGGGCTTTGAAGAATGGCTGAAGTCCTATCGGGATTATCCGGTGGACAGCAGCGAATATACGTGGTTTGGGTACCGCTTTTACTGTGAGCTGATTCACCACGGCGGTTTTTTCCTGCATGCGTCCGCTGTCTCGCTCGATAACAGGGCATACCTGTTCTCCGCCGACAGCGGAACGGGCAAGTCCACCCATACGGGGCTATGGCTTGAGTATTTTGGAAAGGAACGCGCGTTTCTCATCAACGACGATAAGCCCGCGCTGCGAAAGGGTGATAGCGGCTATCTTGCGTGCGGCACTCCTTTTTCCGGCAAGCATGATTTGAGCAGGAACGCGATGGTTCCGGTACAGGCGCTTTGCTTTTTGGAGCGCGCGCCGGAAAATTCCATCAGGAAAATAGAAAGCCGCGAAGCGGTGCGGCGTGTCTTTACGCAGATTATGCGCTCCGCTGACCGCACCGTCATGGAGGAAATCCTTGCGATGCTTGACAGTTTTTTAAGCTCCGTCCCGGTTTATGTGCTGCGCTGCAATATCAGCGAGGATGCGGTAAAGGCCGCGTATGATGCCATGCGGCCTCTTGTTCCCGGCGCGGACAAAGGTTAATTCAATAGAACTGTATTATGCGCAAAACCCGCGGCTCAGCGGCGTCTTTTAAGAGCAGGCGAAGTCCAAAGGACCTGAACGGTTAACGGCGGCAAGACATCGCGTAATTCTGTGACAAGCTTGTCATAACCGTTCAAAATCTTGCAAGTTTTGTTGACAGAAAGGGAAATAGGAAGTAAGATTACCATGAAAACGGCGTTTGCCGGAACGAATGGAAAAGAGGGAAGCATATGAAAAGAATTTGGATGATGAGTACGCTTATCCTGTGCCTTACGGCGATTGTATTTTTTAACGGCTGTAAAGACGAAAAGGAAGCGGTAAGCTCCTTGCCGCCCACGCAGCCGACGCAGGGCACGCAGGCTGCCACACAGCCTGCCCGGCCGGAGGAAGAAACACAGGGCAGTTCTTCTCAGGAGGAAACACAGGTACAAGTTTCCCAGACAGAGCCGCAGGGCGGAAGCTCGTCGGACAGCGGGCCGCAGAATAATATTCCGGACCTGACGGGAAGCTGGGAGCCCGTGATGGGAGAAAGCGCGGCCTCAGGCAATCCAGTGGAGCTGAGTGAAATTTATGGAACCGGCCTTTCCTACGGCGGCTCGCTCGACCTCAACGCGGACGGCACCTTCTACGTCGGCGTCGGCATTATCAAAGACAACAGCTCTCATAAAGGCACGTATACGGTAGACTCAAGCGGCGTCCATGTGGCCTATCAGAACGGCACTGCCGATACGTTTGATTATGTTTCCGACTATAACGGACGGGAAGCGGTCAAGGCGCGCCAGGGCGATTATTATATTTATTTCTGCAGATAAAATCTGAAAATAAAGGGCTGGGACGGGAAAGGGCCGCTCCAGCCCTTTTTTGCATAAACAAGCGCCGCCCGTGGGGAATGTCCCATTGGCGGCGCTTGCCCGTATTCCGTATGCAAGAAGGCAAACATACGGGGTGGGGAACGGAATGCCGTTTTGTTTTTTCACCGCCTACTGGCAATGGCAAAAACAGCCGGTCCGGTTTTGGCGATTATGTATATTGGTAGCTGCTGACGTTATATTTTCCGCCGGAAGCCGTGGTGCAGTAGTAACAGGTACCGCTTGTCCCCATTACGATATCCACCGTCTGCGTTCCGCTGCCGTTGGTGAAGATGATACGGTCAAATTCGTCCGGGTTAAAGGTAATGGAATAAATTTTCTCGTTGGAGTTGGGTGTCGTCTCCACATATGTCATATTAACGCCGGGCCAGTCTGCGTTGTTGTGGCCGCTCGAATCCTTCCACATATACGCCTTGACGGAGCTCCAGTTCAGCTTGTCCTGGAAATAGAGCGTCTTTGAACCGGAGGGGGGATCGGTCGGTTCAGTCGGCGGGTTGGTCGGTTCTGAGCCGGTATTATAGATGACCGCAACGCTTTTTGCGGGTATGGTTCCGGTAATTTTACCGTTCGATACGGTGAAGGTGGAGGAACCGCTTGAAATGTGGTTGGTGTAGGTGCCGGAGGCCATGCGGTTTGCGGTCGCGTTGACGTTTACGGAGCTGCTGCTCAGGTTGACGAGCACCGCGCCGGAAGTGCCTCGTTCGTTGATAACGACGCTGCCGCTGCTGCTTAGGTATTCGCTCTGGCCAATAAACTTGTTGTGGAATTTGTTTACTTCAACGACCGTGCTGCTTCTCCACGTGGTGTTGCCTGACTGTCCCATAACGCCGCCTGTAAAGCTTGCCGGCCGTGCAAGGAAGAGCGAGGTAGCGCCAGCGCGCGAGGCGACGATTGCCCAGGCCAGCCTGATGTTTTGGTCGGTGACATTCAGCGTCGTCTGGTCGCTTGCATACGTGTCATGCGATTCTGCCCAGAGGACGGACTTGCTTGCGCCGACGTTGAATACGTATCCCGGGCTTGCTGCGCTTGAAGCGTTGGAATTGATAACGTTGTTCAGGACGTTGTTGCCGGTCTGGTTGTCGGTGATGCTCATGTACTTGGTGTAGTTCGTCAGGGCCGTGCTGGCGGTGTTGAGGATTTCCGCGTACATGTAAAGGGATTTGCCTTTTTGCGATGCGTAATTTTTTGCCGCGCTTGTAACGTTCGGCCAGAAGTTGCTCGCGCCTGAGGAATCCTCGGGAACCTCGATATGCTTTGCCGCGTCGAACCGGAAACCGTCCGCGCCCAGGTCAATGCAGGTTTTAAGCAGGTTGATGATATAATTCTGGATATCCGTGTTTCCGGTGTTCAGGTCGGGCATGCCGATGTAGCCGTGCGTCATATCGTAGCGGCTGCCGTCGTTTGCCGTGATATTGTTGACATGCCAGTAATTGTCGTTGTTGCGGATAGCCGACGGAATCTGCGTATTCCTGTTTGAAGCGTTGTTTCCGCCGCCGCCCGCGCTTGCCATATGGTTTGCTACGATGTCTACAATGACTTTGATGCCATAGGAATGCGCCGTGTCGCACATGCTTTCAAATTCGTCTTTTGTACCAAGCCATGTGCCGCCGTCAGCGAATTCAAGGGTGGTCGGCTGGTAGAGCTTCCACCACTGTGTGCTTACCTGCGTCCAAGTGGCGCCGTAATCCTTCGGTTTTTGTACCGGTGAGGTTTGCACCGTTGAATACCCGGCGGCCGCGATGTTTGCCATGTTGTTTTTAATCGTATTATACGACCAGTTCCACGCGTGCAGTATCACGCCGTCCTGCACGTTGCTTGCAAGCCCCTGTGAATTGAGCGAGGAAGAAGCCGTTGCCGTCACGCCGCCGAAGGAACAGACGAAGGTGACGAGGATACTGACGGCCAGTACAATACTGACCGCCCCCTTTTTAAACTTAGACATAATGACCTCCTGTTTTGTTTTTTTAGTTGTTTTTGTTTTTTTGGATGTATTTTGCAAAATACCCGTCAAGCCAAGTTTAAATCGGGAATATGGATAAAGTCAATGTAATCGTTTTAATTTATAGTAAATTTTTTATAAGTTTGTACGAATTGCTATAATTTCTGATTTATGTCTGTCTAAATTTAATAAGTAAAAAGAGCAAATGGTTTATTTGTTATTTATTTATCAAAGGAACATCTTTTCAGACAGACGATAAAAGTATAAAAATGGTCTTTGTTTCCCCGTAAATAATCGTGTAAAAGAACACGCCGTCCCGCACAAAAATACGGGACGGCGTTTATTCTGCCTGCTAGCCATAAAACCAGCAGCCGGCTGCCTTTCCTGTTAAGGAGAGAAGCGGGCCGAAGGCTGCCTCTATGTGGACGGATAGGTACTTACCTTGTATTTGCCTGAGGAGGCGGCCTCCGTACAATAATAGACGGAGCCGTTCGTCGCGGTGGGCAGGTCTACCGTCTGCTGGCCGCTCCCGTTGGTAAAAACAATGTAATCGTAAGCACTGTCTGTAAATGTAATTTTATAAATATTTTCATGCGTGTCGGGCGTCGTCTTTACATATGTCATGGAAACGCCCGGCCAAGCGGCGTTTTTTGCGCCGGTCAGGGTATTCCAGCAGTATGCTTTGGCGGAAGAGCCCCAGCCCAGCTTGTCCTGCAGGTAAAGCGTTTTCGTGCCGCCGGGGGAAGCCGCGGTGTTGTAGAGCACCGCAATGTTTTTGCCTGTAATCGAACCGTATATCCTTCCGTTGGAAACGGTGAAGTTATTGCCGGAAATTTGGTCTTTGTAGGTGCCGTCTATCATACGGTTTGCCTGCGCGTTTACGTTTACGCTGCTGCCGCTCAAATTTACAAGGACCGCGCCGGTGGTGCCGCGTTCGTTAATCACAACGCTGCCGTTGTTGCTCAGGTACTCGCCCTGGCCGACAAAATAATTATGGAATTTGTTGACTGCGGCAACATTGGCTCCCTTCCACGAGGTATCGCCCGCCTGGCCCATTTCGTTGCCGGTATAGCTCCAGGGACGCGCGAGGAACAGGGAGGTCGCGTCGGCGCGCGAAGCGACGATTGCCCAGGTCAGCATAATATCGGTATTGGAAACAAACTGGTTATCGGCAAAAATATCGTGCGATTCTGCCCAGAGGACGGTCTTGTCCGCGCCGAGATTGAATACATAGCCGGATGCCGCCGCGCCCGCGGCGTTTCCGTTCAAGACGTTTGACTTGACGTTGTTGCCGGTCTGGTTGTCGGTCAGGCAGATGTATTCCGTATAATTGGAAAGGGGCGTAGACGCCGTATTGAGAACTTCGCCGTAATAATAGATATTCTTCCCCTTCGTAGAGCCGTAGGCGCTTACCTGGCCTGTGACGTTCGGCCAGAAATTGCTGCCTGCGCCATAGGGGTCTTCGGGAACCTCGATATGCTTTGCCGCGTCGAACCGGAAGCCGTCGGCCCCTTTATCGATACAGGTTTTCATCAGGTTGATGACAAAGCCCTGGACTGCCGAATTACCCGTATTCAAATCGGGCTGTCCTGTCGAGCCCATAGTCATATCATAGCGGTTTGAGTCGCTTGCCCAGATGGTGTTGATATGCCAGTAGCTGTCGTTGTTGCGCAGGTATGCGGGAATGCCGCTGTTCCGGTTGTCCGCCGCGTTTCCCGCGCCGTCCCTGTCGTTCGCCAGATGGTTAGCGACGATATCGACAATCACCTTGACGCCGTAGGAATGCGCGGTAGTGCACATTGCCTGGAACTCGGCCGGCGTGCCCATCCAGGTATGCTCGGTTGCAAACGTCAGGTCGAGCGGCTGGTAGTATTTCCACCACTGGCTGCTGACCTGTGTCCAGGAAGCGTTATAATCGCGCGGCTGCTGGACAGGCGACGTCTGCACCGCCGAATAGCCCGCCGCGGCAATATCGGCCATGTTGTTTTTTATTGTGTTGTACGACCAGTTCCACGCGTGCAGGATAACGCCGTCCTGTATGTTCTGCGCAAGGCCGTAGGTGCCGCTGGATATGGCGGGGGCGGGGGCGTCGTTTGCAGCCGCTGTTACGCCGCCGTAAGAGCAGACGAAGGTAACAAGGATGCTTAGAGCAAGCAGGATGCTTAACGAACTTCTTTTGAACCTAGACATAATCTACCTCCTGTTTTTGTTTTTTGGATGTGTTTTGCAAAATACCCTTCTTTTTTATTTTATACTACAAATATAGATAAAGTCAATATAATAAAACGTTTATATTGAAATGTTTTTGTAAATTTGTACGATTAACTATAT
>OMGT01000155.1_pt1 | contig 47168 bp, 29 predicted proteins | sample 1646101 | NCBI WGS metagenome assembly OMGT01 (sample SAMN05578593, study PRJEB25193) | human gut metagenome | biome: Human Microbiome; feature: human-associated habitat; material: feces | host: Homo sapiens | place: USA:Birmingham | reverse complement strand
CTACACGACGCTCTTCCGATCTGTAAATATATTTTTACCGTTAATTACCGGCGCATATCTAACCTTTTGTGTAGAAAAACATACTTCCCCAGTTATCATATCTACAATAGCCCCTTCTACAATTACAGTTCCAAAGGCTTTTACGAATCGATAATAAATATTTTCTCATAAGTCCATCCTTCCTTTCACATGCGCTTTCAGATTATAATACATACTAAGTATAATATAATTGTGTAAAACCTAAATTAATTTCCCTACAAGAATATGTAAATTATAGATATTTTCTGTGTATCTGTCACGATTAATGTCTAAGTCGATTTAATCATCAATCATACACTGCTCTGCCATTCAACAGCCTTTAATTATTATAATGCTCTGCCTGCGCTCAAACGACATCTTATTGAAATTACCTACAATATCATTTATATGCACTGCATCGTTATTGTACTGTTCTCCTGCTTTGACAAAATTATCATAATCCGGCAGGATATTTGACTGGATATATTCTGCAAGTTCTGCTGCATTCTTTTGCTGATATACTGCATAGGTGCCACAATATTTCCTAAATAAAAAATATGCTGTACTTCATATTTCAATATACTAAAAACAGATGACCTACATAACATATATGTAAGCCATCTGCTCTGATGCTAAAACTAATTAAATTGTTTACTCCTTCACGCCTCCAAGTGTGACACCGGCAATAATATATTTTGATAAGAGGAGATATACAACAATAATAGGCACGATAGCTACTGTTATCATCATATAGATTTTTCCCATATCGAAATTCATATAGTCCGCTCCTCGAAGTGTGGCAATCAAAATTGGTACTGTCATCTTGTTCTTTGACTGGATGATCAGGGCCGGTGTGAAGTAGTTGTTCCATGAACCTACAAATGTAAAAATTGCCTGTACTGCAATTGCAGGTTTCATGATCGGCAATACTATATGGTTGAATGTCCTAAACTCATTCGAACCATCAATTCGTGCAGCTTCTACAAGTGATAGAGGAAGTGATGACTGTAGATAGCTGTACATGAAATAGAATACCGCCGGCGATGCTATTGATGGAATGATAAGTGGAGTCCACGAATCATACATTCCCATATTTGTTATTAAACGCAGGAAGCCCATCGCAGTAACCTGTGTCGGCATAACCAGTATCGCCATGATAAATGTAAATGCAGCTTTCTTTAATTTAAAATCATAAGCATAAAGTCCATATGCTGTAAGCGATGAAAAATATGTACATAAAACTGCACATGAGCCCGATATAATAAGGCTGTTTACTATTCCCCTAAACATAGGGAAGGATCCGTCATTAGCTACAGATTTCAGATTATCCAGGAAATGCCCGCCCGGGATAAATGAGAAGCCCTTCTGCAGCTGTGCATGCGACCTTGTCGCATTGATTATAAGTATTACAAAGAAGAACAGGCATAAAAATGATAATAATATCAAAACTATATGCGCTATAACACTGCGGACATTAATTTTATGTTTTGGTTTCATTATTTAGCCGCCTCCTTTTTCTTTCTTCTAGCTTCTTTTGCAGCTCGCTTTGCTGCTGCCTTTGATCCGTCAGGATCGCTGTCATTTGTCATTCTGTATACGATGAAGCACAGAATTGCGCTGACTATAAACAGATATACCGACAATGTTCCGGCCATACCATAGTTCTTACTCTTTAAGTGGTTGTTCAGGAACATGATAAGTGTCATTGACGTTCTGTCCGGATTTCCCTGTCCGTTTGTCAGAATCTGAGGTACATCGAACATCTGGAGTCCACCGATGATTGATGTGATGAGTGTATATGCAAGTATTGGTCGTATACTCGGTAAAGTTATATAGAAGAATCTCTGCAATGCATTACATCCATCCAGATCTGCCGCCTCAAATACTTCTGTACTGATACCCATGACTGCTGCCATGAGCATAATAGTCGTATTACCGAACCACATAAGGAAGTTCATGAAGCCGATGAGTGATCTGGTTCCAAATACACTTCCCATAAAGTCGATAGGCTTGCTGATCACTCCCATAGACTGCAGGATTGAGTTCACAGGACCACTGTTCGAGAACAGTGTAAAGAACAAAAGTGCAAATGCAGATGCCATGATCAGGTTTGGCAGATAAATTACTACCTTAAAAAACTGTAATTTGTGAATTTTTAATCTGGCATCAGTGAACCAGTTTGCTAAAACAAGTGCAACCACAATCTGTGGGATAAATCCGATAACCCAGAGGATAAGAGTATTCTTACCATATGTGATCATATCCGATTTAAGAAGCTCGGCATAGTTAGCCCATCCCACAAAATTCGGTCCTATTTGTTTGATTCCGGATCTATAGTATTCAAAAAAACTAAACCTTACCGTATCTACTAACGGAATCAGAGAAAAAATTAAATATGTTATGAAAAACGGAAGAATAAAGATATATCCCCATTTTGCATAGCTTACGCTCTTTCTTTTCTTCTTCATGAGCCAAATTCCTTTCTACCAAAGTCACCTCTGCGAAGCCCAAAGGCTCCGCATGGTGTTTTATTTATCTTATTTCGGCCATGTAACCTTTTCGATATCAGGATAACGCTCTTTAATTGCTGTCTCAAAGTTTTTCTTAGCCTTATCATAATCAACCTTACCCTGTAAGTAATCGCTGAATGAGTTCTGGATAAGCTCTACACATCCCTGATCATATGCTGAAAGAGGTGCAATCTTGATATTCTCAGCTACCGGTTCAAAGTAAGCAAATGGGTTCTGTCCGCCAAGGAAGTCTGATGCGAATGAATCATCTTTTGCTGCTTCCTTCATTCCTGATTTTGTATTCGTGAAATCAGAGTAATCCTTAGAGATCTTGAGTAAGTTGTCTTTATTTGCTGTTAAAGCAAGGATGATATCCTTAACATGCTTAGGGTTATCTGTTCCTGTTGCTGCGTGGAGGTAAGATCCGCCCCAGTTGTAATTCTGTGGTGGTGTTGTAACAGCCCATGATCCTGCTGCTCCATCCCAGTTTGGTGCAAGTGTGAAATCGATTCCCCATGCTGGGAAAAGGAATGCAAATACCTTTGACTGAGAACCCATTGCTTTGTTCCAGTCATCATTAAACTGGCCTTTAACTTTAGCATCAACATATCCTGCATCAAGCCACTCTTTTGAATCATCTACCCAGTTTGTAATCTTCTTATCCACTACAACCTCATCTGCTCCAGGCTGTACCCATGAGTTGTCGATTGAGTTTCCATATAAACGGAATGTATCAGCGTAAGAAGATAATGTGTAGTATCCCTTTGCCTTAAGTTCCGCTGCTGTAGCCTTTAATGTATCCCAGTCCTTTGTCTTCTCACCGATTGCTTCAGGATCATCTGTTCCGAATACATCCTTTGCAATATCGCGACGGTAAACTAAAAGTCCAGGACAACACTGCCATGTTGAACCTCTCTGTACTCCGTCTGAATCAGAAGCTGTTTTTCTTGTGAAATCGAACTGATCAGCAAACTCTTTGTCACAATCAATTCCAAGATCCTTAAGAGGCATTGCTACGTCTGCATCTTTATCTGTATATTTGAATACGTAATCTGTCTCTGATAAGAAGAGATCAACCTTGTCATCTGCTGCTGCATCCGCCTGTTTTGAAAGAGCTTCATCAAGCTTCTGCTGGTAAACACCATCCTGGTTAGGATTTACTATCCAATGAATTTCTGTACCATCCTTGAGGTATGTAATTGTACCATCTTTAGAAGTTTCTTTAACCTCTGGGTAAACAGCCTCAACTCTTGTTCTGAACTCGTCGTTCCATGAATAGATATTGATAACCTTTCCCTCTTCTGCATTAGAAGCGCCTGCTCCGCCTTCTGTTCCGTTTCCTGCTGTTGTTCCACATCCTGCAAGGAGTGTTGCCCCCATAGACAGTAACAGCATTGTGCTAATCACTTTCTGTTTCATTTTTCATTTCCTCCATAGAAACTATTTTGATATCTCGTTTACAGTTGTAATATTACTCCTTAACCGTTTTCGTTTATATTAAATCAATTGTAAAAATATCAGATTCATGTCATAATAATAGAAAGATGACATAAATCTAATATTTTATTACAAAGGAGAACCTTTATGGCACTTTCAAAAGAATGGTATGACGCAGAATTTTTTGACAGCGAGAGTGAAACACTGCATCGTGCTCCAAGTATTGAATATAGTTTTTATAACGCAGTCAAAACCGGGGATATGGAATATGTAATAAAAAACTGCAAAGAAGATGCATTTATACACCTTGAAGGAACAGGTGTATTATCCAGAAATACTTTACAGAATATCAAATATCACTTTGTTGTCACAACCGCCATGATCACAAGATACTGTATTGATGGAGGACTCGAGCCTGAGCAGGCATACCGTCTGAGTGACTTCTATATACTTAAGATGGACAGCTGCTCCACCGTACGCCAGGTTGCTGACCTGCATCACGAGATGGCAAAGGATTTCACAGGTAAGATGGTGCTGCAGAAGAAATCGTCTATCCTCTCAAAGCCTGTTACCCAGTGTGTTGACTATATATACAGCAACATAAAAGAGCGTATCACAATAGCTGATCTGGCTGCATACACAGGTCTTTCCGAGAGCTATCTTTCAAGGGTATTCAAGCAGAATCTCGGTGTTTCGATAAGTGATTATATAAGGGAAAAGAAAATAGAGAAAGCGACTCACCTGCTCAAATACTCAGATAAGCCGATTATAGATATAGCCAACTACCTGTCATTTTCATCACAGAGCCACTTTATCCAGATATTCGAGAGTTTTATGGGACTTACCCCAAAGAAATATCGCGACAGGTACTACAAATCCATGTGGTAGCCTGATGCCAAAAGCCTTGTACTACGCACAAAAAAATTCCCACACAAACATGCGTGGGAATTTTTATTTAGCTGATACCCAATGATACGATATCAAACGCTATTAATTTTATAAACTATCACTCTATGTATATCTCAACCATATGACATTTGTCTGTAGAAAGCATTTCAATAGCATGCCTTGGAATACGCACGCTGTTTCCTGTAACATTTTCCACTTTTACATCATCACAGAGTGCTCTTTTGACCTGCGCATCCCCAGGTTCGAGCTTATCAGGATTGTGAACTGAAATATCAAATCTATGACCTGCAAATTCTAACGAAACTTTTGCATCACCTTTTTCGTTATACTGCTGTGGCATGAGTGCAGGCTCAATAACAAGATCTCCAAGCTCTCCATGGACTCCGTATACAGATGTTATAATGGTAAGCATATACCAGCTTGCGGCACCTGTAAGGTATGAATACAGACCTCTTCCATCATTATCAAAATACTCCGGTACTCCCGGATACATCCTGCTTCTGTCAAAGTCCATCGCAGTATCAAGAAGCGTCTTTAATACCTTGTAACCCTCTTTTATAAAGCCCTGTTTATAGAGCGCATTGGCATACATTACAGCCATATGTGAGAATACAGCACCATTTTCTTTTTCACCATATGCAAATCCAAACATTCTTCCAAGATCAAACTTTTCTTCCTTAAAATCAGTGTTTAATCTGTAGCCGCCGGCTTTTTGATCAAACAGATATTTGTCTGCGCTATTACAGATTGCCTTGATTTGTTCTTTTTTTGCGGTTCCACTCATGATGGCAAATACCTGTCCTGTAAGCATCATGCGTACATCTCCACTCTCACATCTTTCCACCGGTCTGCCGTTATTGTCATAATATCCGTTGAACCAGCCTCCATCCGTGCCATCTGATATCCATTCGTTTTCGCGGATGTTTTTCATCATCCACTCAGCCTTATGCTCCAGGTTTTCGCAAATCGCAGCTATTGGGACAAGAGCAGTGCCTCCGCTTGTGCAGTTCTCACATGCCTTTGCATAGCTCATGAGAAGCTCCTGCTTTTTGTCAGGACAGTTGTAAAGTATTTCGTCATCAGCAAGCAGCAGCTTAAGCTCCTCTAACACCTCAATCCTGTTTATTCCGCTTATTTTTTCCACATTTCTTAAACACTTTACTATATCAAGCAGATTTCCGGCATATGCACACGTAAATGCAACACTTTCGCCTTTGTCCCATGCCATATCGAGCGCATCGTTCCAGTCTGCACCGTGCAGCTTCATCTCGTTGTGCTCCCCCACATCATAGAAAGCGCACAGATTTTGGATCAGAATATGCTCTAAAATTGTTCCAAAATATATCTGACCGCCTGCCGTCCTTTGTTTGTTACCATATGTAGTATTCCATGCTTTATCATGGCTTGTGCCTCTCATGGACTGGTAATCCTTAAAGTACGTCGTACGCTCAAAAAGTACATCTGTATCACCGGTCTGGTCAATATAAAGCTTTGTGGTTACAAATGGCCAGAATGCGTGATCCATCCATACACGTGTGATGTTATTTCTGTCAGCGATAAACTCGCCAGGCTCGTTTCCTATAATAGTCGCATTGGTTCCATCAATTCTCACACCGCCATAATTGTTTACAATCATCCTGCGGACATCCGAAGGCTCCATAAGTAAAAGTGCAAGACAGTCCTGCCATAGATCTCTCCAGCCTCTTCCACCTTTTCCATAATCATGATGTGGAAGGAATGAGCAGCCGTATATTCTTCGTAAGATAGGTTGAAAACATATCCATTTAAGATAATTGTCCTCCTTGGCATTTCCTGTCTCAAAATCAATATTTACCTTGTCTATCCAGTGTTTCTTGACGGTGTTTAGTTCTTCTTTTACTTCAAGTACACTGCGGTACCGTCCGGTAATGGCATTTACATCATTTCCTTTTTCAGTAAGACCTGCAAGCATGATATAGCTTACCGTCTCCAGCGGTTTTATAATACGGTTTGCAAATTTTATTGCTCCGACTGCTTCTTTCCCCTGAAATTTTTCTCCGGCCTTTGCACCTGCTTTTTCAGTTCTGACTGCCTCAGGAATAAGGAAAGAGCCTCCCTCTCCTATAAACTGCTCAACGGTAGGATAGAAACTCTCAGGACTTTCTCCGTTTCCGGATGATCCATATACGAAGTAGCTTATATCATTTTTCCGGTGTCCACGCTCATCAAATGAGAGGACAGGTGTAACCTCAATGCCGTATTGTGTGGTTTCTATTCTGTGCAAAAGTGATGTCACATGTCTGTGATCCCTGATATTGTCAGCACTTCTGCCATAGATTGGGATTGCCCCGATTGGGACTATCTCCATAGCCTCATCTGTCTTGTTAGTGATCTCCACAAGCATGACTTCCATGCTTCCATCAAGTGCGACAAATGATGTCGTGTCAGCCTCTAACCCATATATCTTTGAAGCACGGTGCAGCTTCTGCCACATTAAACCTGCCTCAAGCTCACTTTCATCCTGATTACCTGTAAATCTGTCGGCCTCCTGCTGTGCAGATGATCCGCATACTGACCAGAAGCCTTTTCCCACAATCCGACACCAGAAATTTCTGGTGCCTTTATTGTTGTGGAGATTTTCTATACTAACAGGTTCCAGAAGAAAGGTATTCTGGCTTGTTTTACTGTCTCCGCCGAGAGTTGGTGTAATGCTTGATTTAAGCCCTTTTTCCCCTGCAAGCGGCAGATACAGTCCACTGTAGTTTTCGGGATTTTTGATCCTGAAGGTTCCATATTTGTCTATAAAATCTATATTTTTCATATTTTCAATCAATCCTCTATACAATTACAAATCAAATTTCCACACACCATATACAATCCTATAGCAGTCATTATCCCACCTACGGAAAATTTACATGGTAAGCTCAATCTCTGTCTGCTCGCTAAGAAGCTCTTTTGGAATATAGTCTCCCTCAACTGCCTGTCCGTTTACAAGAAGGCTCTTGCATCCGCTCTCAACATGATCAGGATTTTTTACAACTATATGAAGATGGCATCCCCTGAAATCCTTCTCTATCTCGAATCCATCCCAAGCTTTTGGAATAGACGGAGCAATATGAAGTCCATAGAAATCAGGACGCATACCAAGTATTCCCTCTACACATCCAACCATGACTGTTGAAGCAGTTCCTGTGAGCCAGTGTACATGTGAACGGCCAAAGTTTGGACTTGCTTTTCCTTCAGTAAACTGTCCATAGCAGTACGGCTCAAGTCTTCTTATCTCTGCTCTGTCATTCTGTGCGGCAGGAGCATTTTCAATAAAATACTTAAAAGCTCTGTCTCCATGTCCTTTAAGTGCCTCAGCAAGAATTATCCAGCCCTGTGACTGTGAGAATATTCCTGCATTCTCTTTAGTTCCCGCATTGTATATTACTGCGAGTGCTCCGTCGAATGCGTGTGCATGATATGGAGGATCCATAAGAATGGCGCCATACTCGGTATTGAGTCTTTCATATACCATTTCAAGAGCCTTATCAGCCTGCTCATCACTTGCAAATCCACTTATAACAGCCCAGCTCTGTGGGTTGAGCCACATATTTGCCTCAGGATCATCACGCTTTCCGATAACCTGTCCATCCCCTGTAAATCCACGGATAAATCTGTCCTCGTTCCAGCAAAGCTCCTGAATGATCTTTCCGAGTTTTTCCTGGCTCTCATCAAGATATGCGATATATTCATCATCTTTCTTATAGGCTGCAAACTCTTTTAATATAGTCATTGCATAGTAGAACTGAAGTGCTACGAAGGTTGACTCTCCATCTGCACCAAGCCTCAGGCAGTCATTCCAGTCTGCGTAAAGTCCTGCAGGCATTCCATGTTTTCCGAGGTGGTTCATCGAAAAATCAATTGCTCTCTTTAAATGCTCGTAAACCGTTCCCTCATCCTTGTTGGCGAATGGAATGACTTCATCTATAAATGCTACATTTCCTGTCTCTGATACATATTTGTATACAGTTGGGAAAAGCCATAATGCATCATCAGCTCTGTAAGCCGGGTGTCCTGTCTCCTGTACATAGGAAGCGTCGTCAGGAGTATCCTCATGTCCCGGATTGTGTGTAAACTTGACAAGCGGAAGTCCTCCACCGTTATCAACCTGTGCTGAGAGCATGAATCTGATCTTTTCAACAGCCATCTCAGGTGCAAGGTGTATAACACCCTGAATATCCTGGACTGTATCACGGTATCCGTATCCGTTTCTGAGTCCACAGTATGTAAATGATGCAGCCCTTGACCAGATAAATGTCATGAAACAGTTATATGCGTTCCATGTATTGATCATTGTGTTGAACTCATCACTTGGTGTATTAATCTGGAAATGTGATAGCTTTCCATGCCAGTATGCGATAAGCTCCTCAAGTTCTTTGTCACAGACAGCTTTTGTATCCGTGTAAGAAGCAACAATCTTTCCTGCTGTCTCATTATCTATCATTCCAACTAGGAATGCTATTGTCTTTGTCTCGCCCGGTGCCAGCTCCAATACTGTTGTGATTGCTCCACAGCTATTCTCGTTGTAGTTGCCGTGGTTGTTAAGCTTTCCGCTCTCTACTCCGACAGGATTGCCATATCTGTGATATTCTCCGAGGAATTCTCCCCTGTCACCGCACCAGCTGTCAACAGGTGCTCCTGCAAGTCCGATAAATCTGTTTACCACATCCTTGTTGTCAATTTCCTTGCCATCCTCGATGCGGTCAAGATTGGCATGGATCATCTGACGCACTCTGTTCTCCACAAATACTGTCTTTGTAATATACTGTGAATACTGCAGATTCACCTGATCCTGCTCATAGTTGCTGTTGTTTGTAAACTCAGCGTAGCCTGTAATATTAAGGCTTCTTGCCTTATCAGAATTATTCGTCACGCTCAAATTCCACACTTCGTATGTCTTGTTCAGTGGAACATAATATCTTACTTCTGAATGAATACCGCTGTAATCAGCCATCATCTTTGTGTATGCTGTTCCATGATGACACTCACTCTTGTATTCATTCAAATCCTTTCCTACAGGCTGCCACGAAGCTGACCAGTAATCCTTGCTGCCGTTGTCTCTGATATAAATATATCTGCCAGGCTCATCGAACTGATTAAACACATATCTCAAAAGCCTTCCGTTTGCACCTGACTTTGCAAAGCTGTATCCACCTGCATTATTGGAAACAATTGCTCCATACTCCGGTGATCCAAGATAGTTTACCCATGGTGCCGGTGTGTCAGGTCTTGTAATAACATATTCTTTTTTTGATTCATCAAAATATCCGTATTTCATATTCCTTGCTCCATTCTCTACTTAATTATATGATCTGCGGTTGCAACTGCCTCCAACGTATATTTAGCAGTGAGCCATTTTCGTAATATAATATACATTTTTGCAGCAGTGTATTATACAAAATTATTTCTTAAAATATCAGATTCATGACATAACTAAACTTATCTCACAATATATAAAAAAACCGGACGCATACGCGCCCGGTCCTTGAAAGGAATATGTATTTTACTAAAACTGTCCGAGATACGGTATACGGAGCAGTTAAAGTACGTGGTTAGTTATTAGTTTTCTTTCTTTTTTTCAGGAATGAAACCGCTAAAATAAGTGCTCCAGCCATAGCACCAAATACATAAGCCAGAATCGGTGAATTGTCACCTGTTTTTGCTGCTTTTGCAGTTTTTGATTCCTTTACTGCCTGTGTTGTTTTAGCCTTATCTGATTCAGAGGTCTTAATTACCGGCGCAGGTACCTTCGGCTGCTCATTTTTTATATCTGTATTGATATCCTCTTTCGGATCGTCCTTTGGATTGTCCTTGATGTCATCTTTCGGATCATCCTTTGGATTGTCCTTGATGTCATCTTTCGGGTCGTCCTTTACTTCCTCAAGTGATATGTCATCAATGTGTACCTCATGCTGTGTTGTTATCTGGTTATCCCCGATTTTGCCAAGGCATGCACTGAAAAATGCTGCTGTGTCTGTATCCTCATTCATTGTAAATGTATCCTCAAAGGTCTGGTAGTCCTTTGTGAGATCTACTATATTGTCATTTGAGTATACATGCCAGTCACGGTTTTCCTGTCCCTGCATCACAACTCTGATCTTCCTGTTGAGACTTGATTTTGCTTTAAATTTAAGCTTGTAGGTCTTACCCTTTTCAAGTTTTATATTTTCCTGCTTAATCTGTACTTTCCAATCCGCATCGCCTGTATCTTTTATTGTTACAGCCAGTGCATTGTCATCCTTAAGGCTGTCAACTACATATGATGCTTTTGCTGATGAATCTACATATATTGTATAGCCTGTTGTTCCATCATTGAAGGATCCGTTTTTGATGAGCGCATTCTCGACAAGGCTTACATTGTCAAGCCAGGTTGTTTTCTGCATTCCAAGTGTTATCGAAATGTTATGGTTTACATACTGTGCATCCGAAGGAAGTTCAACCGCGAAATCTTTCGTCTCTCCTGCTTTGATATCAAATGTGTATACATATCCTCCTATGTTTGCCGTAATAGTATTATCAGCATCTGATGTAGCGGTAAAGCTGAATTTGTATGGTGTTCCTGTCGCAAATGCCAGTTCTTCCTGAGACATAACTACAGCAGATTTCTCATTTCCGCTCATTGTAACCTTAAATCTTCTTCCATCAGAGAATGGAGTGACTGTCACATCTGCATTTTCAGCATTTGATATATTCCAGTATCCTAAATGTTTATCTCCCTCCTGGAAGCTTCCATTGTATACATAGTTTCCATTAGCCAGAACAGTTTTCTTCTCTTTCTCATTTGGATCTGCTTTCTTGGTCCTCTTTACTGATACATTGCTGATACAGATATCTGCTGTAGAGCCTTTTGCTCCCATATTGAACTCAAGGCGTCCGTTTGCATCACTTGCATCACCCATCTTGAATTCGTAGGTGTAATTCTGCTTTTTGGTTGTAAGCTGTACATCCTGATGTGGCATATAGCTCTTGTAACCATAATCCGGTGCCTTTACATCAACTCCCATCTCTCTGTCAGCAGATGCATATGCATCAAACTGTACCTGATATGTAGCACCTTTCTCAAACGGAAGATCTGCCTGTACAAGCTGTACACTATAGTCTTCCGTACCTGCCTTTGTAGTCTTTACAGTCATAGTATTGTTGTCTATAGAAGCTTCTGCTTCTCCTTCAAGCGTTGTAATGAATTTCCAGTTTGTTTTATCGGAAAGATCCTCTTTTGCAGAAAAATCTCCATTGTTGATATAGTTGCCTTTTGCATCAGGATCGCGAAGTGTAACTTCCTTTGGAGGACGTTTGACATCTTCATTGTAGCTATCCTTCTGGTATACACGGACATAATCGATCTCATATGGGTTATTCTCAAAGCTTGTCTCATCGTTTGGATTTCCAACCCAGCTTCCACCAACAGCAAGATTTAAGATAATGTAAAATGGCTGGTCAAATGGTGCCGGATATGTAAGTGTTCCCTGTCCTACTGTTGTTGAGTACCAGTCGCTCTCCTCGTGGTATTTAACTCCATCCACATACCATGTGATTTTCCCCGGTTCCCAGTCACAGGTAAATGTGTGGAAATCGTCAGAGAAATCAGCTCCACCCTTTATAGTATATGTACCCTGTGACTCTGAATGAGGATTTCCGTAATGGATGGTTCCGTAAGCCTTGTTTGTCTCCTGTCCCATTACTTCCATGCAGTCAATCTCGCCACATCTTGGCCACTGACCATATACATTCTCATCATTTGCCATAAGCCAGAATGCAGGAAGGTATCCCTGTCCTTTTGGAACCTTTGCACGGCATTCAAATCGGCCGTATGTGAAGGTCTTCTTATTCTGTGTTGAAATTCTTCCTGATGTATAGGAAGCTGCTTCTTTTGTTGAGCTGGTATCACCATCAGTCGCATTCATATCAACAAATTTTATAGCAGAAATTGTCACGTCTGATGCCGGTGTGTCGGTATCATTATATTTTCCTAGAGAAATATAGAAATCTGCAGGTGTGTCCTTTGTCATTGTAAATTCAAAACTGATTTCCTGCTCCTTATTCTCTTCAAGCTCCGGTTCACATCCTCCGTACCATTCATATGAAGCACTCATCACACCTGTTTTGAATTTACGGGCTGCTGTGGACTTAGCCTTAAAACTCACTTTATATTTATGTCCGTTTTGCAGTGAAATATTTTGCTGCTTTAACTGGACATTCCAGTCCTGTGTTCCTGCGTTTTTAATACTATAGATGATCGACCCATCAGCTGTCTTTGCTGAAGCATCCGCTGATCCATCTGCTCCACCCCAGTTTGCTATTGTCTGAGTCCAGCCTTCCATTTCCTCCGAAAAATCTGAGTTTTTCAAAAGATTTCCGGCATCCTTATTTTCTGTTTCAGCAACTTTTTTGACCGGATTTATCACTAATTTTCCATCTTTTACCTGAATGTTTTCATCCGAGTCTACATACTCCTGCAGCTCATTATTTACCCATCCTTTTTCATGTGTCTCCACATTCCAGTCTGCACGGTTTAATGAATCACCATCAAACTCATCGCTCCACACTTCTTTGTAGCCATCATAGCTTAGTTTGCCTGTCTGCTGCGCCGCATCCAACGCTCCCTCTGCAAACGTCTGTGACGGCATGGCTGTCATTGCCATAGCAGCCACAAGCATGGCTGATAATACTCTTTTTTTCATAAAGTACCCCTTTCATTTATAGTTATTTGACATCTCGCATCATGTTACTGTCTACACCTATCAGCGTAACCCGTAACCACAGCATTACTATAACGATTAAGCGCCCTTAAATATACAAAAAAAAGCACAAAAACATCAAATTCATGACATTTTAATTTTCCTGTAATTTCCGCAATTCCCTCGGTGTCATGCCAAACTGCGCCTTAAACATCCGGCTGAACACCTTATAATTCGTAAATCCATTGTGCTCCAATATGTCCGTGATAGAATCCTCAGTTGCCAGAAGCCCCTCATGTATGTGATTGATTCTTACCTGATTGACATACTCGAGAAACGTAACTCCCATGCATTTTTTGAACATACGACAGAAATAATCCTGATTGAGTGAGGCTATGTCTGCCGCCTCCTTTAATGCTATTGGCTCCTGATAGTTTTTCGCCACATATCTAAGGACATCCTTAAGGCGCGCTATCTGCCTGGATTCTTTTCCCGCATTCATCTCTTTGTACGAATAATTTGTAAACAAAATATATAAGAATTCGTTCACTTTTGCCATAAGTCGAAGCTCATAGCCCTTGCCCTTTTTCCGGTATATATGCGCTATCGACTTAAGAAGAGACTTCATCTGCTCATATTTTCTGCTGCCATGCTCGGTCTCATAGCACTCCCGGAACCTTATATGTCCGTAATCGTCTATGTAGCTGTCCAGATATACATACGGTATCTGTACCAGAAGCACCTTGACTCTTTCATAGCTTTGCGTGCCATGTATCTTATTTGAGTTTATGACAAAAAATTCATTTTCTTGCAATGTATATTCATTTTCACCGCAGTCAACCTGCAGTGAGCCGGAAACTACATAGATTATCTCTATATGGTCATGCCAGTGCCTCGGTGAAAACTGCCTGTAGTCCTCGTATCTGTCGCAGTAGATTGGAAGATGTGGTATTGATCTGACGTTTTCGTGTGTGTATTGCTGCATAATTTTCTCCCTGACTTACTAAATCAAACTTCGTATTTAATGCTATATTAGCCTGAACATATCCAATTATTCCGAAGAAAACAATATTCATAGTTTGAAATTCTACCTTCAAAATATACTCCTCTCGCGCAAAAAGTCAATATCGACCTAAAATAATGTCAGTATCACAATTGTATATATCGCTTTTATAATTTACAATCATCTTATACGAAAAGAACAAGCTCCCGACATATTAATGTATGGGAAGCTCATTAAATAATAAAAATATAAGAAAGGTAATCTGCTATGAACAAATGGTCACGATTCAAATTCACTCCTAATCTTCCACTTGGGGCAAATGGTGAAAGAGTTACAGGAAGCAAGGCTCACATAGAGCTTTCAAAGGAAGCTGCCAAGGAAGGCATGGTACTTCTCAAAAACGAAAACAACGTACTCCCTCTTGCAGCGGGTTCTAAGGTAGCCCTGTTTGGAAAGGGTACTTTCGACTATGTAAAGGGCGGTGGAGGAAGCGGTGATGTAACCGTTGCATATATCCGCAATCTCTACGAAGGACTTAAGCTTCAAAAAGAGAAAATAAGCATATTTGAGGAGCTGTGCGATTACTACCGCAACGACATTAAAAAGCAGTATGCAGCCGGTGCTGTACCCGGCATGACTATAGAGCCGGATGTACCGGCTGAGCTTTTAAACAAGGCACAGGCATATACCGACACTGCTATCATCTCAATCTGCCGCTACTCCGGAGAAGGCTGGGACAGAAAGAGTGTTATTGACCCAAACAACAAGGCTCTCTGGGACTACGAACGTGAGATGACCGAGAAGTCGGCAGAGCTTTTTAAGGATGGTGATTTCTGTCTCTCCGTAAAAGAAAAGGAGATGATTGACACTGTAAAAGCCAGTTTCAAAAATGTAATCGTGATTTTAAATGTCGGTGGAATGGTTGATACATCTTGGTTTGCTTATGATAATCAGATTCAATCAGCACTGCTTGCCTTACAGGGCGGCATGGAAGGCGGGCTCGCTGCCGCTGAGCTTCTCGTAGGAGATGGCAATCCTTCCGGAAAAACTGTCGATACATTTGCCAAATCACTCGACGACTATCCGTCTACTTACAATTTCCACGAGTCAAGAGACTATGTGGACTATACCGATGATATATATGTCGGATACCGCTATTTCGAGACAATTCCGGGAACTGCCGAGAAGGTTGTATACCCATTTGGCTATGGACTCTCATACACCACATTTGATGTGGAGACTGTTTCTGCCGGCGTTGTGAATTCCAACTGTACGTCTGAGGCCAATAAGCTTTATGCAAAAGTCCGTGTGACAAATACAGGTAAATTCTCCGGAAAAGAGGTTGTTCAGGTATACATCGCTAAACCACAAGGAAAGCTTGGCAAGCCTGCAAAGGAGCTCGCAGCCTTTGAAAAGACAAGAGAACTGCAGCCGGGTGAATCACAGCTTATGATCCTCACATGGGAAATAAACGATATGGCATCATATGATGACCTTGGAAAGGTTAAAAAATCTGCATATGTACTTGAAGCCGGTTCATATGATATATACGTTGGAACGAGCGTCCGTGACGTAACCAAAGCAGATTACTCATATATATTAAATCAAGATGTAATTACCGAGCAGCTTTCAACAAAGCTGGTTCCTACAAGTCTGCCAAAGAGAATGCTCGCTGACGGAAGCTATGAAGCTCTGCCTCAAAGTGAGCCTGTGGACACCGACTACTCAGCTATTGGCAACATTGACCCTTCCCTGACAGAGGGTGTTGCTCCAGGTCAGAGAGCCATCCCATACTTCCGCTTTGCCGATGGCATGGCTAAAAACGGCAGTCACGACATCATGGATGTTGTGGAAGGACGTATCACGCTTGATGAATTTGTATCAGAGCTTTCCATCGATGAACTCATTCATCTGCTCGGCGGACAGCCAAATACAGGTGTTGCAAATACCTTCGGTATCGGAAATATGCCTGAATACGGTATTCCTTCTGTCATGACAGCAGATGGTCCTGCAGGAGTGCGCATAGCGCCTGAGGTCGGTATATGCACCACTGCGTTTCCATGCTCCACACTGCTTGCATGCACATGGAACCCGGATGTTTTAGAGGCTGTAGGACGCGCCGGCGGTGAAGAATTAAAGGAAAACAACCTTGCACTGTGGCTCACCCCTGCCATCTGTATTCACAGAAGTCCTCTCTGCGGACGTAACTTCGAGTACTACTCAGAGGATCCATTCGTAACAGGAAAGCTCGCAGGTGCCATGGTACGCGGAATCCAGTCAAACAATGTCGGTGCCACACTCAAGCACTTTGCCTTGAACAACAAGGAAACCAACCGCAAAAACAGCGATTCACGCGTTTCAGAAAGAGCTGCCAGAGAAATCTATCTGAAGGCATTTGAGATGATTGTAAAGGATGAAAATCCATGGGCTATTATGTCCTCTTACAATATGATAAACGGCTACAGAGCCTCTGAAAGCGAGGATCTTTTGACAGGAATACTGCGTGATGAGTGGGGCTATGAAGGAATGGTCACAAGCGACTGGTGGACCTGTGGCGAGCATTACAAGGAGACAAAAGCCGGAAATGATCTTAAGATGGGAAATGGATATCCTGATCGTGTGAAGAAGGCTTATGATAAGGGTGCCATCTCTCGTAGTGAGATGGAGACCTCTGTAAAGCGTATATTAGGATTAATATTAAAGCTTGATTAAATTTTACTCTGCTTTATGCAAACCTACTCGGTTCATAATACCCGATACTTATTATACAAAAACAAAAACGGACATGCAAAACTGCCATGTCCGTTTTTGTATTTGTATTTGTATATCTTCAATCATTAATTCTGTATTTTAGCATATTCCTCAATTTTGCATACATGCTCTTTTGTTTTTTCATCATAGTTAATTGCCACAAGCAGGACGTTTCCCGTATATTGCAATAATGAATTCGGATACTGTCTCTCACGAATCTGCTGCATGGCTGTATCCGCATTCTTATTCCATTTCAGCTCCACAACAAGCGCCGGATAATCATTTATATACTCAGGCTTCGGAATATAAACAAAATCAGCAAAGCCACGCCCTGTCGGTAATTCCCTGACCGGCTTAAAATAATAGTTCATTGTTCCAAGATAAGCAATGGCCAACACACTGCTAAGGGAATTCTCGTCATTATATTGAATCACCGAGGTATACTCCATATGAATCTGCTCAATTTTTGCTGCCACAGTATTTACATCTTTGTTTATTGTTGCATTAAACAAATCTATTGACTGTCTCTCAAACTGTATGATTTCATCCCATTTGTTTTCCTCAACTGCATCCATAAGCTCATTGCGAAGCTCTTCATTCGGAATATATGCCATCTGATTTTTCTGATTAAAAGCCAGATATCCAAGATGTATAAGCAATGTCAGCACATCATCTTTGTTTTTAAATGATACCATATCATTCTGAAACGTGGTTGTTCTAACTTTTATCTCATTTCCTGAAATCATTGAAATAATAGCGGCTCTTAATCCATCAAAATCCATGTCAATAAGCGGAATCAGAGATTCATATGTGCCGGTCTGTGACCAATAGCTTTGGAAGCTGCCTCTCATCATCACGCTCACTACTGCTTTTGGATTATACACATGTTTACCCGAAAGCATATAGCCATCATACCAGTTTTTTACTGCTTCATAATCCCTGTCATACTTTTTGCATAACTGCTTAACCTCATCATCTGTAAAGCCAATATATGATGCAAGCGCTCCTGCATCAAGCATTGTGAACTCTTCAAAATTGTTAAGTGCTGACTGAGTTTTTAGCTTTTTAATAGGAAGTATGCCGGTAAGATAAGCTAACGCAATATACTTTGTCGGCTCTGTCCCTTTAAACATTCCTCTGAGGAAATTAATATATTCCTCCTGCAGTTCCTTATTATTAGCCTCATCTCTTATCAACACATCCCACTCATCTATTATTATAACAAAGGTATTTCCTGTGGCTGCGTTTATATAAGACATGGCTCCATAGGCTGTTTTAACAGTGTCCGGTATCACATCACCATATGCTATTATAAGCTCATCAAGAATACCGTTATTGATGTATTTCACGGTGTTTTGCACTTCGCCCGCATCCATCATGCACCACTGGACATCAATATGAATAACATCATATTTATTAAGGTTTGTCTCAAAGGAATCAAGCCTGCCTACCTTTAGAGTGGAAAACATATCAAAGGAATCACATCCCCTGCTATAATAAGCAGCAAGCATATTCGCCGTGATGGACTTTCCAAAGCGCCTCGGTCTGCTATTGCATATGCATGCCATATCAGAGCCTATAACCTTATTGGTGTATGCCAAAAGCATAGTTTTATCCACATATATTTCCGATTTCAATGTCTTTTGAAAAGCTTTATTTCCCGGATTTAAAAATCTTCCCATGAATTTTCCTACCTTAATGAAATAATTTAACAACCTATACTACATGTTAAGTATAGCAGTTTTTAATCAACTTCACCATATCAACTTTGAATTATATACAATTTAAACTATTACTTTCCATAAATATTGTACTCAGGCACATCCACGCCATCTGTTCCGGCATAGTATGACATCTCCACCTCGTTGAGTCCTTTTTTCTTGTCAAGAATCACATTGTACTGGGATGAATATATAACATCTCCATTTTTATTAAATCTGTATTCAATATTCACTCCATCTTTGCCTTTTAATGCCTTTCTTGGAATCTTTGCAAGGAAGATACGCTCACTGTCGGAAATCTTCTTCACCTCGACTGCATCCACCCATTTGAAAAATACTGGTGCCGCCACTCTTGTATCATCCATGCTATAACTGTCGTAATCATAGTAGGCTGTGTCATCATCTTCTGTATCCTTTAACACATGATAGCCCATCTGTATGCTGTCCACGCCATCAAGACCGGTATCATTATTGTTATAGCTGCCTGAATTGTAAGGCGAATATACATATAAAAGGATAAGCTGTGAGCTCTTTACCTCATCTATGCTATCTCTGAATAAATGTGCAGCCTTTATATGAGACACATTGAGCTGTCTTAAGCTGTCATTTGTCTCACCTGCCAGCTGTCTTGCATACATGGTAACCATACCCTTATTTTCCATAAAGTCCGCATCTGCCGCAAGCGCCGGGGATGCATCCGTGGAAAGTGACATCAGATATTTGTAGTCTGTATCCCCCATACATACTGTATTGTACCTTGCAACCAGATAATCAGGCCTTGCAAATGCAAGCACAAGATAACATACCCCGATTACTATTATTCCGTACCGAAATAGCGAAAAAGCAGGCTTACATATAGATAAAATCACTCCGAGCATAAACAGTGCTATCACTCCAAGTGCCCAGAACACACAAAGCCTGGTGGCTGTCAGCCCGTACTCTGACACATACAGTCCCATACGGTATGCACTTGATGCAATCATGATATATGTGCATAAAGTTATTAAAATTAAAAATACATTTAATATTTTATTTTTCCTGAACAATCCACTTCCAAGCAATACGATAATCACATTAAGTATACACACGAAAAGCAGCTGGAAAAAGCCTTCTCTCGCATACCTGGCGTAGGTATAGCCACTTGGAAGCTGCATAAGTCCCCCGAACAGATACACAATCTGTATAAAACAGAAAAATACATATACCACTGATATAGTTGCAGCTACAGTGATACCGATTGCAGCCGGAAATGCCGGAGTCTCAACCGGTGCATCCGATATACGCTTCTTGCTCAGATACTTTATACCACAGTACGATGAGAAAAGCGCAAATACAAAAAGAAATACAACCTTGCTCACTGTAAAGAAATTGATATCAGCAAATATTTTCTTTATTACTGAGGCAAAAACCGCATCCGCAGAGCACAGCAACACCACTATCAGCACAACCAGAGGAAAGGCAATTGCTATTCCGATAAACACATAAAGCATTCTGTGTTTTTTCACATGCCGCTCTCCTGCAGTTGCATTTGCACTGTCACCGACCATACTGTCACTGCCCATATGGTCACTATCCATGCGCTCATTTCTCATATAGTCGGCAATATCCATAAACGGCTCAGCTATACATCCAATCGCTCCAAACACTGCCTGAAATGCCGCAGCGATATACTTTATGAGCCCCCACTGTCTGTCATTGCAGAAATTGTGAAGCAGCATAAAAACAAGAAACACAAGTATCCAGCAGAAATTAAATCCTTGTATAATTTTATTACCAGTCAAGCCTGATGATAGGCCTGTGAGTATCATCATCACACTGTACCATACAGTGAGTGGCTTTGCCTCTATATGAAGTATCTTCATACAATACAGGCTGTATACTCCTGTGACGATTGCAAACAACGTAACAAGTATTCCACCTGTATTCTCGTACAGGAAAATGGTGTACAGCAGCGCATATATTATCGTAGGTATACATAGCCTGCCAAAGAAATCCGCATTTCTCCTGCTTTGCTCACGCCGTCTTTGCTCCGCTTCCTGCTGCATCTTCTGCAGTTCGATACCTGACATTCCCATATGTGGCTGTGAAGTCTGTGGCGTGTTCTGTGAAAACTGTTGGGGATTCATGCCCCCGATATTATTATTGTCCATAGCTACCTCCTTACTACCTATGTAGTTATTTTCTCATATTTTTTACTTACCGGCAAGCTAATTGTACTACACAGTTTTTAGTTTTGCAATATTTTTTTATCGTATCTCGATAAATTAATATGCATTGATAACTCCATTTGACAGTTTAATCATAAATGAGCTGAATTGGAAAACTGACTTCCAGTTTGCAAAAGTAAACCCCTGTTCCTAAAAGTTCTTGCAAGACTAAATTCCGGCATATCAAGAAATCATGATTTTAGCGGAATTTACGTTTCCAAACTGGAACTTACAAAACCAAATAGATTGAACCAGTTGTTGAGGCGTGATAAGATAACCCCAGATCAATTTCTGCTCTGAAAAAAGACGCACTTTAAGCGGAGGTCGAATTCATCTTTCTTTTTTTGCAAGATTAAATTCCACCCCTAATGGCAGTGCTTATGAATCCGGATGGCAGTCCGATCAGTTTATTTTTTCAGCAGATATGGTGTGAGATTGATCTCATTAGCGGGGATTACCTTAATGCCGAGCTTAGCCAAGGTATCCTCACCGTAAAGGAAGCTGAACAACTGGTTGGCAGACTGGTCGTTCAGCTTTTTTCTTGTGTAGGAATTGATGTGACTCATCAGAAGAGACACATCTTCCTGGATTAAGTTGTCAAAAGAGGATTTCTTTGGTAATACGCGTCTGATCATCTCGTGGCATACTTCACAGCCACCTTTCTGGTCAGAACGTTGTGGATCACAGTAGAATACTCTGGTTCTGCGTTCACCATTACCATTGAACTCGATACCCAGAGGGTCGGTAAATTCACTCCCACGGTCGGTTACAATCACAGGGAATAATTCAGTGAATTTCTCGTGCCCCAAGAGAACATAAAGCTGGTTGAAGATATCTGTTACAGAACGTGCTGTATTCGCATCGCGAATGAATGCCAGCATGAGGTTACAGTTCTGAAAGAAGATGGTTAGAAATACTTTGCCACCTTTTCTTCCTTCAACAGAGTCCATCTCAACGACAGAAACATCTGGATTGACAGCCATATATTCCTGAAAGTCTTCATAGGTGCGACCGACGTGACATTTCTTGTCCACCCTTACTGGTTTCTTCTTTTTACGAATGCGATAGCGCACCTTACGCGGAAGATCACCGTTGCATACAGAAAGAAGTCCTGCGTCAATATAGTTATAGATTGTCTTTTCATCTAGCATGATCAGGTCAACGTTATTGACACAGATCTGGTGAATTGACTGTCCCTGCCTGATCAGAGGAGTGATAATACCATCAATCCTTTTTAATTCTTCAGAACTGATAGCGAATCCCTGTCGGCTTTCGCTACGGACAGCTTCATATTCATTCTGAGCATACTTTGCCTCATAAAGATGGCGCCTTAACTTACACCCCTGTCTGGTATCGCACCCATTACAAACATAAGGAGGCTTTTTGATTTTCAGGCAAACCTGTTCCTCAAAATCAGGACAGTGAGTATAGCAAGGTGGATCACATTTCTTACAATCCTGGCCCCAGCGCTTCTTACAGGGTTTGCAGATGTCACCGTAATGCTTACAGGTACGTCTGTTGGCACATGGATTGTATGTACTTTTTTCCACAATCTTGTAATGGTTGCGGACTTCTTTGGAAATCGTAGAAGGATCTTTTCCGAGAATTTCTCCGATTTCTTTGAACTTGAGATTATCACGAAGTGATACTTCGATTGTCTGTCTTTCATCAAATGTCAGATGTGCATTCTTTGCCATGGTAGTTTCTCCTTTGGTAGGATGCCATCCGGAAATCTGCTGAAAGTATGATTATAACAGAAGGGGCTCTGCCCCTTGAACCCCGAGGTTTATCGCTTTGTGTTTCCACAGGAGCAAAGAAAAAGAGCAACACACTCAGTGCTGCTCCTGTGTAACCCTGGATGCCGCTCAGGTCGCTCCTCAGCGTTGCCCTATCCTGCATTTCAGGGAAAGTAACTATATTTTAATTGATTACTGACCGGTGTTCAACCGGTTGGGGAAAGGTTTGGAAGAGTTACTTCTACCACCGTTTTTGCAATGGTAAGTTCCAGTCAAGACCTACTGGAACTGGAATTTACTTTTCCAACTGACCTAATCATAAATGAGGGGCAAAATACCTTTTGACCCTCATATCACCCTCATATCATATTATAATTCACAATATTCAAACAAGAGCCGATAGTCATGAAATAAATCATAAACCATCAGCTCAATATAAATGTTTCCAATATTTTTATATTCTATTAATTATTACGCTCAAGGATTTCATTTGCTTCTTTTCTGAATTTTTCTGCTGCTTCCTTTGTAGTAATATTTCCATAGAATGCGCTATACGCACAATCCTGTAGACTCTTGCTTACCTCAGAGATTCCCATCGGATCCGGATCCGGTGTATCGCCAGTGTACTCTACTACCTGATCAGCATACTCAAACATCTCCTGCTGCTTCTCGTTAAGTTTTCCCGAATCCAGAAGATGATCTCTGATATTCTGTGGTGAAGGAACTCCTCTTTCAGCCATCATTATATCATTTGACTCCTCTGAATTAATAAACCAGTTAATGAATTCAGCTGCCTCTTTTTTAACTTTTGATTTTTCTGAGATGCAAAGCATATATGAAGGCTTATTCCATATCGCTTTTTTGTTTATATCACTAACCGGAGGAATCGTAACCTTAAGGTTAGGATTTGCACTGCTCATCTTACTAGCATAGTTATTATTTTCATTGAGCATTGCTGCATCACCAGTTACCACCGGACCTGCCTCCTGTCCCAGAGACTGAATCTGTGTATACTCATCCGGATCCGGTTCTGCGTCACAATCCATTAAATCTTTCCACATGTCAAGGTAATCAACAAGAATCTGATCATCATCATATCCCAATGATTTGTTATCATCACTAAAAAGCTGCTCCCCATGTGATCTTACCCAGTAATTGAAGATGTTTGTATCATCTGCAACACCTGAACATATTCCGTATTTTCCGGTTTTCTCCTTAATAGTCTTTGCAGTCTCTACAAATTCATCCCATGTCCACGCACTGCCATCCTGATTTGGTTCTTCAATTCCTGCCTCTTTAAACACTTCCGGATTATATCCTATTGCAACCGTACCTGTACCACCAACGATACCGGCAAGTTTTTTGTCTACCTTTCCTGCATCCACTACATTGTCGGCAATCTGTGACACATCGATTGTTCCATCGTCAACATATGGCTGAAGATCTGCAATTGAATTGTTGTTTGCATAAGTTGTAAGGTATAAATAATCCATCTGTACAATATCAGGCATAGATCCTGATGCGGCCTGTGTTGACAGCTTGTCAAAGTATCCATCCCATCCTGCAGGAATAGCTTCGAATTTCACATTCGGATGAAGCTCAGTATACTTATCAAGTATTTTTTGGGTATAATCGTGTCTAGTTTGATTACCCCACCATGTAAATTTAATTGTTACGTTATCACCACCGGCTGCCGTCTGTGTATCTGATGAATTACCACCACAGGCTGCCAATGACCCCACCATTGTAGCTGCAAGACCAAGTGCAGCTAATTTTCTAGTAATTTTATTCATTTTGTTCTCCTTTACTTTTATTTTATAATAATTTTTGCTTATCGTGCACTATAAACAAAAAAATTACCCCAATAATGCTTCTTTGTTTGTGGCATAACATATATCATCATATCCACTCATCATTTTACAGAATCTTTCTATATCTGACCAACTGTCATGGTAATCCAGCTCATAGCTGTGTCCCCAGACATAGAATATCTTCTTTTCTTCTGTTTTTCCTATATAAACTTTTCTCCCAATTCCATTATTTCATCGAAATTGAGATGATATGCCGTTGGATGAAACTCAAGCAAATTATCCTGTGTATCAAAGCTTCCATTACATATAGTGGTTCTGGCATATTTGATTTTAGAATTTTTCCTTATCAGACTAATAATATGCTCGTTAGTATTTACACCACCTATTCCACCGCCCGGATAAGCTAATCCGACAATATCTTTTCCAAGAAGCTTTTCAAGATTTTTACGGTCTTCTTCTATCTGCCGTATAATTTCTTCATCATCAAGCTCCGGTAAAAACGGATGTGTCAGCGTATGTGCAGCTACCTCATGTCCCCTGTACAGCTCTGCCACTTCACGCGGCTCAATTTTATTGTGACTGATCCACATATCCTCGCGTCGAAGATATCCGGGGTTTCCCAGTAGCTCAGAGTTAATATTAAACGTTGCCCGGATTCCATACTTATTAAAAATTTTCACTAATCTCTTATCCTGTGTTATTCCGTCATCATAACTTAGTGTAAAGAATTTATTTTGCATCATTTTTTCCTCCTAAAGAAGAATCCATAACAAATGCGCCTGCTGTTTTTCCGGCAATTGTGCCAACTTCATTATATGCCTCCTGATAATAATGGAAGTCATCTTTCATAAGTCCTCTGGCTTTCATTTTGTGAAATTCATCACATACAAGCACAATATTTTCCATACTTTTTGCAATATCAAGCTGTTTATTCCTGATATTCACATAATTATTTTCGTATCCAAGCTCACCATTATATTCGCCAATCGTTATCATAAAACATTTTTCTATTCCGGCTCCCTGCAGCTGCGAAAACATATTTATAAACAATTTGCCATAAGCTTCTATATCAGTTGCTCTGTCTCCATCAGTTTCTCCCTGACACCACAGAACATATTTATGGCGTATCTCTATATGGTTTTTCTGCGCATATTCTGTGGCTTTTCTATATCGTGCTATCGCATCTGACAAGAAATCATTATTTCCCTGCCATTCACTGATAGAAGAGCCACCCTTACTGGCCGACACTGCAAGGACCGGTATATGTGTCAGCTTATAATATTCATTGACAAATGCTGTAACCATCGACCCGGTTTTCATTCCCGGTTCAAATATACCATCAGGATTATTTTCATCTGCGCCAAATGGTTCTTCTATAGGGCAAAGTCTGTCCGGTGCAGTTATTGCACGATACTCATATCCTGCACCTTTTACTAAAACAGGTGCCTTTTGCGGCCATTTATCTGTCACAATCCCACGCCCTGCCATATTTGACTGCCCCGCAAAAAGTATTAAATCATATATTTCCATATTTTCTCATTTCTTTTATTAATTTCTTTACTGAATATTTACTCTATTTCTATATTAAACAAAAATAACTCTTTTTTAAACGTACAAATCTGATTTTTAACTTGTAAATAACATACTTTTTAATTGGCGTATGTTTACAAGTCAGATTCCTGCACTACCCGAAAAAGACTGTTGCTCAATTAAGAACAACAGTCTTTTACAATTCACATTTTATTTTGTTTTATTTTTTCTTACAGCAAATATAACAAGCACCATCGCAAATGCTCCAATTAATATCCAATAACCGGCTTTTCCACTGTCATTAGATTTTACTGCTTTTGTTGATTTTTGCTTTGTCACTTTCTTATTTACATTATTGTTACCTGTATTTTTATCTGCAGACGGCTCCTCAATCTGGCTTGGCTGCTCCGGCTGACTTGGCTGCTCCGGCTGACTCGGCTGCTCCGGCTGGCTCGGCTGCTCCGGCTGACTTGGCTGCTCCGGCTGACTCGGTTGCTCCGGCTGACTTGGCTGCTCCGGCTGACTCGGCTGCTCCGGCTGGCTCGGTTCTACGAATTTCTCAAATACCTGGCTTACTACCGGTACATAGAATTCTTCAATAGCCTTAAGGTTTGGATGTGTTCCTGAGCCATTGATTCCCGGTAATCCATTGCCTGCAAGATTATCAAACGTGTAATCATTCTTCTTGTTTGTATCGCTTGTGTCAAGCTTATCGTATATGTCTGCAACTGTTACTCCATACTGCTTGCATATCTCAAATTCTATTTCTCTGAGTTTTTCCTGTACTGCAATATCACGGCTTCCAAGCTTGTGGACAGCTACATAAACAACAGGTGTATCAGCCCATTTATCCTGAATCGCCTTTACCGTACTTTCAAATGCGCTCCTGTATGTCTCATAATCAAATGTATCCGCATTATTTAAAATATACTCTGCATCATTTGTTCCACCATCAAACAGCACATAGTCCGGTTTTTCCTCAGGTGCTGCTTTTATCTGTGAAAGAATCTGTCCTCCATCATAGCCAATGTCCATGATTGTAGCACCATTTACAGCGTACTTGCTTAAATCCATACCCTCTTTTGATGACACAAAGTTTATAAAGCTTGCTTTCTCATATTTATGTCCGGCTACAATGCTGTCTCCGAAGGCGTATAATTTCTTATCTTTTAACTGTAGCTTTATTTTAGAATCCTTCACTGTCATTTTGAAGTTGTCTACATACTGTATTTTTGAATCCCACCAGCTGCAAATATTCATTTTTGACAGATTTACTGCATCTGTAGGTACATTAAGCTTCTGTGCTAAGACATCACCGTCTTTTTCTTTAAGCTGCCAGCTTACGGTCTTTGCTGTAAAATCAGCATGAACGCGGAATTTGTATGTCTTGTCATTACTCATTTTTACTGCTGACCATGAAGGCTCTGATGCTGAGGCAGCCTTTGAATCATCCACTGAATCTCCTGTTGTTGATGTTCTGAGCTCGCTTTTAGATGGTGCGGAGCAAACTGCAAAAAGTAATCTTCCATATGAATCCCTGAATTCAAGTCCCATCTTATTTCCGCCATCTTTAGCATTCCAGTCAAAACTAAAATCCACACCACTTTGCGCAGCGATTTCATCACTAAAATATGATACTCCGGCAGTTGCATTCCCCATGCTCTTTGTTAAGAGAAGCTTGCCGTCGGTTATCTGTGCACCTTTGTCAAACTTAAATACATCTGATGTTCCATCATCAAAGCTTTCATCAAATGCTTTATTTGCAAATTCATCAGGCATTGGTACAAGTGAAACCTTGATATCTCCGTTAGTTATTGTACCTTTTACAAGAGTAAACTCCTGCACAATATCTTCACCGTCCTCAGTCACTATTGTTACTTTTACCTTACCTTCAGCAAGTCCACTATACACGGCATATGCACCGGCTTCATTTGTTTTAGTCTCGATTGTTTTACCTGCTGACTCAATCTTTACAGATGCGTTTGCTTTTGGATTAAGTCCATCAGATACAATGCCCTTAAGAATTACCGCATTCTCATCCATCGCTTTTTCAAATATTCCGATGGTCGGTTTTGATGAATCTGCTGTTCTCTGTGTTTTTGCAGTATTAATTGTTGCTTCTTCTCCTGTTTTTTCAAAGAGAGGATAATCTTTTCTTTCTATCTCAATCTCATTATTAAATGTAGTTCTATTTGCTTCTGCTAATGGTGTGAAATTAAAATATGTTCCTTTTGCTTTTAAGCCCTCGTCAATGCTTACTCCATTAGCATCCTTGTCCACACCTGCTGCTATAAGCTCGCAAGCGTCTTTTGGCATAAGTCCATTGGCTTCAAGTAATACTCCTGTAGACAGAGTTCCTTTTCTGTACATAGATGGGGCTGCTCCTTTAAATGGATCTTCAGTAAGTTTTATCGGATTTGAGTCTTTTCCGGGAGCATTGGTTCCATAGTACGCATTATTATAATATGAGAAGCTTGAACCTCCGCTAAATGAAAAGCCCTGTTTCTTTCCATCATAAAATACATTGTTAAAATATGTAGCTTTTCCATTTCCCCATGGGTCGAAATTGCTTGTACCGTTTCCATCTGCACTGCGATAGAATACATTGTTGTATATTTGGAAATATCCGCTTCCCATTGAGTAATGTACGTAGCTTCTTCCACAATCCTGAACCAGATTATATCTGATCACACCTGAATTGTACTGTACTCCACAGAGTAGTAATCCCTCACCGCAATCATGTATATAGTTGTACTGGATAAGTGCATTTGTTGCTCTCCAGTCAGGATCAATGGCATTGTCATCTGCTCCACCGCCCTTTTTAACTACATCTGAAATTTCATTGTACTGTACAGCAACATTATCTGTAAAATAAAGCTCTATTCCACATGTTCCTATATGCTCAAGAAGATTTCGCTGGATAACCGAATCTTTACTGCTGGTGAGATAAATTCCATTACATGCATATGCTGATGCTCCCTGATTTATGTAATTGTCCTGTATCACAATATTACTATGTGGTTTCCAGTTTGAATCAGCATAATCCGGTGCTCCACCTGCCCGGCTCCTGTTAGCCCATCCCGGATTTTTTCCATACTGGTTTCCAGAACCATTCCACTGTTTTATAGATACAGCTCCAAATGAATTGTTGATAAAAGAGTTTTTCTCTATAACAATATCACTGAACTGTGTAGCCTGATTGGCTGTAGGACTTAAGCATTCAATGAGGATACCTCCTGTTCTCTTGGAATTGTCAAGGCCTGCATTGTTGTATATACCTGCATCTCTAAGTCCTGTATCTCCAATCCATGATACTACACCGGTTACATCATGCGCCTTCAGATCATGAATGTGAAATCCCTTTAATGTGGCCACATCTCGTCCTGCAATATGAATACCTCTGTATTCACCAAGCAGTCTTCCGTTTTCTTCATTTCTTTTAGATACATTTCCTTCCGGAATCTGTCCATTAGATGTCATAGCAAAGCCTTCAACTGTATTTGAAATATCCAGATTGCTTATATCCCAATACTGCTGATTGCAAAGATACAATGCATCTTTCATCTTTCCGTTTGTAGAAATCTTTGGCAGATTACCGCTTCCGTAACTTCCTATTGTAATTTTTGAGTTTTCATCGCCACTGCCCTGTGGTAAAAGAGTCTGATTTTTCCACTCTCCACCGCATTCAAACAGAATTTTATCACCAGCAATAAAGTGCTGTGAATTTACTTTATCCAGTGATTTCCATGCAGTCTCAGGTGAAGTTCCGGCCTTTGAATCGTCTCCGTTATTGCTCACATAAAATGTTGCACTTTGTGTTCGCTCCTTTTCTGCAGTCACCTCTACAGAGTCTATGTATATAGTTCCTGTATTCCAGCTGTCGGCATAAAAAGAAATTTCACTCAGGTTATCTGTTTTTGCTCTGGCATTTACACCTGCAAGCTCACACTCTCCGTCTATTGTCACCCTAAAAGTATCCTTCTTCAGGTCAATATCCATACGAATATCCTGCCATTTATCAACGCTTATTTTTCCGGCTTCAAGTGTATTTTTTCCATTCACATGAGACTTATAGGATGACCAGTTACCATCTGCATATAGTGTGTAGGCAGTATTACCTTTGCTATCCTTTATGTATGGAATAGAAAACTGATTTGCATGCGTTTCACTACCCATCTTTATTTTAGTCTCTATTGATACGTAACGATATTCATTTTCGTTTATATCAAGCTTACTGTTTTTCAAGCTTATTTCATTGCCCGAATTAGTTTTAGACAATTTTAACACTTTACCATTCTCTGAATCATCGACAAGCTGACTATTTCCTGAGCCATTTTGAATTTTCCAGTTATCCGGAAGGTTATCAAGGTTTTTCATAGTTGAAAAGTCAATCTTCGTCGTTTTCGTTTCAGAAGCTGCCTCAACGGCTACTGAACCTGAATATACCGGTACGGATGTCATAAGCATCCCTGCAGCCAGCACACATGTCAGTAAACGCCCTCGCCAATTTGTTTGTTTTTGCATTATTTGCCCTCCATATTCTTTAAAATATGTATAATTTTACTAATCACTTCTAATAAAATGAATGCAAAAAACCGATATTTGCTCTGAAAATATCCGACTATTCAGATATGATTAATTCAAACAAAAAACCACCACATATTTCAGTGATGGTTTTATAATATACTTTTTTACATTTTTTATTTTAACATCTTACTTTTTACTGTTTCATTGTAAGCATTGCTGCTTCAAGCTTTACACGATCAGGCAGTCCTTCATTGTCACCACGATGCTGTACCTGTATTGCACCGATTGCATTGGCTCTCTTTGCACAGGCTTCAACCGGAAGTCCTTCAAGCATACCGCTGATGAAGCCCACCGCAAAGCCGTCTCCGGCACCTACCGTATCTACAACATGTTCTATGCGATACCCCGGAACATTTATCTGTGTGGTGCTTTCTCCATTCTTACCTGATACAAAGGCACCATTTTTGCCATCCTTGATGACAACAATTTTCACACCATGAGAATGATAAAATGCAGCAATCTGCTCTTTATTCCTAGTTCCAAGCAGTATCTCACACTCTCCTATTCCCGGAAGAACCACATCTGCGCTTACTGAAAGCTTATTTATCACATCAATCATATGATCAACACTATTCCAAAGTGCCGGACGCAGATTAGGATCAAATGTAAGCATGATTCCATTCTCCTTTGCCCGCTCCATAAGCCTTACTGTTGCTTCAATCGCCATTTGCGAAAGTGCAGGCGGAATTCCGGTCACATGTACAAGCTCCACATCTGTCAGATCAATTTTATCTATATCGTCTGCACATATATGTGATGCAGCTGAGCATTTTCTGTAGTATGGTGCTTTCGGATCGCTACCATCAGCAACAAGCTCCTTTAACTGGATACCGGTCTTAAAAACACTGTCATATTCTATCATGCTAGTGCCAATGCCCTGATTATGCAATTGTTCATAAATATAATGTCCAAATGGATCATCTCCCAATCTGGTCAGATATTCCACCTTGTGCCCAAGTCTTGTAAGACCTATTCCTACATTTACTTCAGCACCTGACATACTTCTTGTGAAATGCTCACATTTTTCAAGTGGTCCGGGTTCATCAGCGATAAGCAGAGCCATCGGCTCACCAAATAATAGTGTTTTCTTCATAATATATATCCTCAGATAAGTATTCTTATACTTTTATGCAAAATGAAAATAATTCTTTGTATTATTGTATGAGATATCCTCAACAAGCTTACCAAGCGTGCTTTCATCATATGGATATTCTCCATTTTCTACCAGATTTCCTATCAGATTACAAAGAATACGTCGGAAATACTCATGTCTGGTGTATGATACAAAGCTTCTTGAGTCTGTCAGCATACCTACAAAACAGCCAAGCAGTCCCTGATTAGCAAGTGAAGTAAGCTGCTCAGTGATTCCTGTCTTATTATCGTTGAACCACCATGCGCTTCCCTGCTGTATATAACCTGCCTCCGGACCATGCTGGAAGCATCCCATCACAGATCCTATAGCAGCGTTGTCTATAGGATTCAGACTGTAAAGTATGGTCTTTGGTAAAGCATCGGCTTCCTGTAAACCGTTTAATAAATCCGCAAGCTGTGCTGACGGTGTATAGCTGTCAATGCAATCGCAGCCCGCATTTGCACCAAATGATTTGAACATTTTGCTGTTATTATCTCTTTTTACACCATAGTGCAGCTGCATTACCCATCCAAGTCTCTTGTATTCCCTGCCTATAAAGAGCAGAAATGCTGTCTTGAATTTCAGGTCTTCTTCGTAGGTGATATCCTCACCTGCCAGCGCTGATGCAAATATATCCTCTATCTCTGCGGCTGTTGCCGGGACATACATTGCATAGTCAAGACTGTGGTCGCTCGCACGGCATCCCATCTGATTAAAAAACTCAAGCCTCTTTATCATGGCAGCCTTAAAATCATCATAGCTGCCTATATCCATCTCTGCAGCACCTGCAAGCCTTCTTACATATGTAGCAAAGCCCTTATCGGCAATCTTCATTGCTGCCTCAGGTCTCCATGCCGGAAGCACCTGCACATTAAAGCTCTTATCAGCTTTTATCTTTTTGTGCCATTCAAGTGAATCAGCCGGATCGTCTGTAGTGCACAGATGAGTCACATTTGATTTAAGAATCATTCCACGTGCACTCATATCCTCCTGCTGCAATACGGCATTGCATTTATTCCACACTTCTTCAGCTGTATCACCATTTAACACTCCGTGATATCCAAAATATCTCTGAAGCTCCAGATGGCTCCAGTGATAAAGTGGATTTCCGATAGCCTTCGGAAGTGTCTCAGCCCATTTCTGGAATTTTTCCCTGTCAGAAGCATCTCCTGTGATGTATTTCTCGTCTACACCATTTGCTCTCATCAGACGCCACTTATAGTGATCACCACCCAGCCAGACCTGCGTAATATTTTCAAATCTTATATCCTCAGCGATTTCCTTCGCATCTATATGACAGTGATAATCAATAATCGGTGTGTTTTTTGCATATTTATGAAAAAGCAGCTTTGCTGTCTCTGTCTCAAGCAGGAAATCATCATCCATAAATTTTTTCATGGTATTTATCCATCCTTCCAATAATTGAGTTCTATGCGCGAATCTTATTTACAAGCTCTACAGCTTCTTTGGTCATCTGCTCAATCCTGTCAAACTCACCGTCCTCTACCATAGAACCCTTTACCATCCAGCTGCCTCCACATGCAATGATGCAGTCATTACACAGATAATCAGCCAGATTGCCTGCATTTATACCACCTGTTGGCATAAAACGTGTTCCTGCATATGGTGCCGCAAGTGCCTTTATGGCTTTAATGCCACCTGATGTTTCTGCCGGGAAAAACTTAACTACCTTAAGGCCTCTCTTCACAGCCTGAGCCACCTCTGTTGCCGTAGAGCATCCCGGAAATACCGGAATATTCTTTTCTATACAGTAATCCACAATTTCAGGATCAAAGCCTGGACTTACAATAAATTTTGCGCCTGCTTCCATGGCCTCATCCACCTGCTCTGTTGTAAGGACCGTTCCTGCACCTACAATCATATCAGGATATTCGTCTGTCATAATCTTTATGGAATCCTTTGCTGCCGCTGTACGGAAGGTAACCTCCGCACATGGCAGCCCGCCCTCACACAAAGCCTTTGCAAGAGGCTTTGCATCATTGGCATCATTTAATACTACAACCGGAACTACTCCGAGTTTTTCTATGCTTTCTGATATATTCATTGTCATTCCTCCATAAACATGAAGTATAAAATCTATAATTAATTATTAGACACGTACTTGTGTAAAGTTGTTCTTACGGCACCAACACCTGCAATAAGTTCCTTAAAATATTTTACAACTCGGCATAAAAGACCTGCTTCTGCAAGGTTTACACCAAATATCTCACTCTTTGCAAGAATTGGAAGTATCTTTTTCTCTGCCTGCTCATCATTCCATTTTATATCCTTAAGATATGGTGTAAGCTCGGCAAGCATTGGATCTGAGCTAGGCTCAAATGCATTTCCGTTATCATCCACTGCCATGAGATATCTGAGCCATCCTGCAAATACAAGCGGAATAAGCTTAAGATCTGATGCTTCAAGCTCATCTGATGCCATATATGCCTTTATTGTCTCACCAAAACGTATTGCAAGCTTCTGTGATGTATCAGTGGCAATTCGCTGTGGTGTATCAGGCATGAATGGATTTGGAAGTCTTACCTCAAGTACTGTTTTTATGAATTTCTTTGGATCAAGGATACCGGGATTTACCACAACAGGAAGTCCTTCCTTGTAACCAATTATCTCTATCATCTTTCTAAGATCATCATCCTTCATCTCCTCAGATATCTTGTCATATCCAAGCAGACATCCATATATTGCGAGTGCTGTGTGAAGAGGATTAAGACACGTACATACCTTCATCTTTTCCACTTTATCAACAGTCTCACGGTCTGTGAACATGAGTCCACCGGCCTCAAGCGCCTCTCTGCCATTAGGGAATTTATCCTCAATAACAAGATACTCAGTCTCTTCCGCATTGACAAACGGTGCTACATATGTATTTTTTGATGTGATAACCGGATCAAGACCCTCAACTCCGTCATCAAGCAGCATTTTCTCTACATTTGCATCAGGACGAGGTGTAATCTTATCAATCATGCTCCATGTAAACGACACCTTATCTGAATTAACATAATCCGCAAAGCCTGCTTCTGCCACGCCATTTTTACTCCATGCCTTTGCAAATTCATCTATAGCGGCATAAAGCTTGTCACCATTGTGTGAACAGTTATCTGTACTTACCATTGCAATAGGCTTTGCTCCGTTAACATATCTGTTGTACAAAAGTGAAGCGACCTTGCCCATATAGCTTGATGGCTTATCCGGGCCTGCCTCAAAGTCTGCTGCCACATCTGCCATTGTCTCACCCTTTGCATTAACCAGGCTGTAGCCTTTTTCAGTTATTGTAAATGTTGCCATCTGCAATGAGTCATTGGCAAAAATTTCTTTTAATCTGTTGTATGCTTTCTCGTCTGCGGAATCAAGCGGCAGAGCCTCTGCTACACTTGCTACCACATCCTTATCGATGCTTCCGTCTGACTTGAGTGTCGCAACAAGTCCAAGATTATCATGAGGCTCATACATCTTCTTTATGATCTCATAATCGAAGCCCTCTGCCACAACAAGTCCTCTGTCTATTGCACCAACATTCAGCATATTCTGTACTACACGGGCATGAAATGCACGAAACAGATTTCCTGCTCCGAAATGAATCCAGAATGGCTTACTTTTGGTGTTCTCTCTCATCTTTTCAATGTTATATTCCGGGAGCTTATAGCCTTTTTGCTCCCATTCTTTTCTATCTGAAATGCCCTCTAATGTCAGTTTCATCTCGACTCGCCCTCTCTTATTATTATTTTGCTGATGACTTATCTATCGCTTCCCAAAGTCCGTTCAGGTAAGCTGCACCAAGTGCTCTATCATATAATCCGTATCCCGGCATTGCCACCTCTCCCCAGATCATTCTTCCATGATCCGGACGTATAGGTCCTTCAAAGCCTATATCATACAATGCCTTCATGATCTCATACATATCAAAGCTTCCATCTGCTGATAAATGTGCTGCTTCCTCAAAATCCCTGTCTGAATTAAACTTCAGATTGCGCACATGTGCAAAGTGAATGCGTCCCTTTAATGAACGAATCATATCAGGCAGATCATTCTCACGATTTGTGCCATATGAGCCTGAACAGAAGGTCACTCCGTTGTGCGGGTTATCAACCATTTTCATCATTCTTTGGATATTATCTTTGTTGATTATGATTCTTGGAAGTCCAAACACACTCCATGCCGGATCATCCGGATGAATTGCCATATTTATATCGTATTTGTCGCAAACCGGCATAATACGCTCCAAAAAGTATTTAAGATTTTCAAAAAGCTTCTCATCATCAATGTCCTTATACATTTCAAAAAGCTCTTTTACGTGAGCCATTCTCTCCGGCTCCCAGCCCGGCATAATGCTTCCATTGGCATCTCCTGCTATGGAATCAAACATTTTCTCCGGGTCCAATGCATCAACTGCATCCTGATTATATGCAAGTACTGTAGAACCGTCAGGACGCTTTCTTGCAAGCTCTGTCCTTGTCCAGTCAAATACAGGCATAAAATTGTAACATACCAGATGTATGTCCTCTTTCCCGAGATTTTCAAGTGTTTCTATATAATTATCTATATACTGTTCTCTCTCCGGTACACCGGTCTTGATAGCATCATGAACATTGACGCTCTCTATTCCAGATACATGGAGGCCGGCGGCCTCCACCTCATCCTTCATAGCTTTGATGCGTTCTCTGCTCCATACTTCTCCGGGCTGTGTATCATACAATGTAGTGATAACACCCTTTACTCCGGGAATCTGTCTTATCTGCTCAAGTGTTACTGTATCGAATTTTGAACCGTACCATCTTAATGTCATTTCCATTATGGTTTCCTCCAAAGCTATTAAATAATCTTAACCCTTAATACCATCCATCGCGATTCCATCTACCAGATATCTCTGGAATATGATGAAGAATATGATAGTTGGTAACAGCGATAACACTGACATAGCGAAAAGTCCGCCATAGTTATTGTATGTACTAGGATCAAGGAACATATTAAGCGCAAGTGATAGTGTAAACTTGCTTGTTGTACTCATGAAAATGAGTGGCTGGAAGAAATCCTGCCAAATCCAGTAAAATGCAAAGATTGAAGCTGTAATAATAGAAGGCTTTACAACCGGTGCAAGGATCCTAAAGAGGATTGCTATTCTTCCACAACCATCGATCTCTGCTGCCTCATCAAGCTCCTTTGGTACACCTCTGAAAAACTGTACCAGCATGAAGATGAAGAATGCCGCTCCAAAGAACCATGGAAGTATAAGTGCTATTCTTGTATCAATAAGGTTTAATTTTTTAAGTACGATGTACTGAGGTACAACCATTACCTGTGAAGGAATCATCATAGTTATCATTACACATGAAAACCAGAAATTTGATCCCTTAAATTTAATTCTTGTAAATGCATAAGCTGCGAAAAGTGAAACCATTACACATCCTATAACACCTACTACAGTTACTATTACGGTGTTGCCGAGGAATGTCCAAAAAGACACTCCTCCTACACCTGCTAATGCACTTTTATAGTTTGTCACCAGATCGAATTGCTCCGGAATGAGCGAATACGCATCCTTGAACATCGTAGCATTGCTTTTCATTGAGCTGGCAAAGAGCCACAGCAGCGGGTAGATCATGATAAGACCTATCGCACATGTTACTACGTGAAATAACACTGAATTAAGTGTTTTCTTTTCTTTCATTCCCATGTTATTCGTCTCCTCCTGTCTCATAATGTACCCAGTTATTCTGTGTCTTGAATAATACGATAGTAAATACCGCAATAATGATTACAAGTATCCATGCAAGTGCACAGCTATAACCCATATCAAAGTATGTAAATGCTCTTCTGTACAGATATAATACATATGATAATGTACTGTCCAAAGGACCACCATCTGTGATTACGTAGCTCTCCGTGAATACACGGAATCCGTTTACAATCTGTAAAATAAGATTGAAGAATATGGTTGGTGTAAGCATTGGAAGTGTAATCTTCCAGAACATTGTCCACTGCTTTGCACCATCAACCATAGCAGACTCATAAAGTGAACCCGGAATCTGCTTTAAGGCTGCAAGGAAAATAAGCATTGATGATCCAAACTGCCATACACCCATAAGTATGATTACTCCAAGTGCTGTATGTGGGTTTCCAAGGAATGATGCCTTCTGGTTTATGCCAAATACTGAGAGTAATGACATTACAACACCCTGGTTTCCAAAAATCTGTCTCCATACAATTGATACTGCGATACTTCCACCGATAATCGAAGGAATATAATAAATTGTACGATATAAGCCGAGACATTTATGCTTCTTGTTGAGAAGCATTGCTACAAGTAACGCGAATGCGAGTCTTAGCGGCACAAGGAACAATACGTATATGAATGTTACCTTGAGCGCCTGTCTGAATGTCTCATCCTGTGTAAAGATACGTATATAGTTATCAAATCCTATGACCTTTGCATCATTTAGCAGGTTGAAGTTGGTGAATGAATAATAGATTGATATCAACATCGGTATGAACCACATCAGTAAAAATCCAAACATCCACGGTGCCAGCATGACATATCCGGCTATATTATCCTGCTTCTTATAGATGCTTTTTCCTTTAGCCTTTTTCTTCATCTAAAGTTTCCACCTTTCTGCTTTTATATTCTATTGAGCGTTGTTTCTCTCAAGAATTGCGTTAGCCTTCTCACGGAACTGCTTAGCAGCCTCTTTAGATGTGAGCTGACCATATAATACACTGTTTCCGGCTGATGCAAATGCCTCATTAACCTCAGCAATTCCACTTGGATCTGCTGCCGGAGTCTCACCTACAACTGCTGATACCTTGTCTGTATACTCAAAAGCTTCCTTCTGCTGCTCTGAAAGCTTGTCACGTTCAATAAGATTATCACGTACATCTGATGATACAGGTGTTCCTCTTTCTCCTAAGAGAATTTCATTTGCTTCATTTGAGTTTACAAACCAGTTAATAAACTTAGCACACTCTTCTTTAACCTTTGATGTCTCAGATACGCTGAAGAACATACCAGGCTTAAGCCATAATCCTGAATCCTTTGCATTTGGCATTACTGCAAGCTTAAGGTTAGGATTTGCTGAGCTGACTGTTGTTGGGAATGCATTCCACTCGATATCTGTAGCAGCTTCGTCAGTAACAATCGGTAAACCTTCTTTTCCAAGAGATGCTATCTGTGTCTGCTCATCTGCATCAGGAGCTACATTATCATCAGCCATCTTTTTCCACATATCAAAGAAATCAGATGTAATCTTATCGTCGTCATATCCAAGTGCTGTTCCATCCTCATTGAATAATGACTCACCCTGTGATCTTACCCAGTAATTGAAGATATTTACATCGCCAAAGATACCGGCTGTTGCTGCAAGTGCACTAGGTTTTCCTGTTGACTTTGCAACTTTTTCATTTAATGTAATATAATCATCCCATGTCCAGTCATCTGAAGGCACTTCAGCTCCAGCCTGCTCGATAACTGTCGGATTGTATGTTACCGCAAGTGCTGTAGTACTAAGAGGGATACCAACCGTCTTGCCGTTTGAATCGCCTGTCTTCATGATATTCTTATCGATAGTGCTTGTATCGATAACACCGCTGTCTACATATTCTGAAAGATCTGCAAGTGAATTATTCTTTGCATATGTAGAAATGTAAAGGTAATCCATCTGTACAATATCAGGCATGCTTCCTGATGCTGCCTGTGTGGATAATTTCTCAAAATATCCATCCCATCCGGCCGGAATAGCCTCAAATTTTACATTCGGATGACTTTCTGTGTAGAGATCAAGCACCTTCTGGGTTGCCTCATGTCTTGCGTCACCGCCCCACCATGTAATTTTGATGGTCACCTGATCATCAGAGCCTTTCTTTTGTGTGTTGTCTGTTGATGCGCCGCCATTGCCACATGCGCCCATCGACATTGCCATAGCGCCTGTTAATAAGACAGCTAAAAGTTTGTTTGTTCTTTTTCTCATAGGTTTTCTTCTCCTTTGCTTTGTTTGTAAACCAATTATAAATTCTGTATAAAAAAATAAAAATGGAAGAATCAGATTTAGCTTTTGAATAAAACCGACTTTCCATTTTTATGTTCAACTGCAATTGCAATTATCCGATATTAAATTTTCTATATGTCTGTTTTTTTCAGGTTTTCCCTGTATTCTGTTGGTGTCATGCCACAAACCTTTCTGAAGGTTTTCGAAAAATACTGTCCATCAGCCGGATATCCAATGAGCTCTGTCAGCATGGCTATCCTCATATCCGGATTGTACTCGAGCAGCCGCTTTGCCATCTCTATACGGCTCTGCTCCAGATATGCTGAAAATTTCAGATGCATATTTCTGATAAATACCCTTCCAAAATAGTCCTCATTCATAAATAAAATGTTTTTTGCAATGTACTGGATATTGAGCTCTGTGTTATCGAAATTGCTGTAAATCACATCGAGTATTTTCTCCATACGCTCTTTTTCCTTACCGGTCTCATATATATTCAGCGTTTCTGCTATCCACCTGCTCACCTCAGTAATCGCGCTTTCATCAGAATTGATTCCGCCTATATTCAGCAGCTTCAGCTTTTCACTGCCCACATAGCTGCTCCAGGTTACTATAAAGGCTTCAAATATCCTCTGTTTTTCATCGTTTGACAGCCCTATGCTCTGAAGCTTTTTCATGGCAAGTGTTATCTCAAAAAGGATATTGTCATACCTATCTGAGCTTTTTAGTCTGTCAAAATCAAAATAATATGTATTGCTCTCTGCTTCATTTTGTGTCGGATAGCACAAAAGCCCCGCATCTGTTTTATTATCAACCATGGTAAACAGATACAAAAGCTGTTTATAAAGCTCATGTGCTACAGAGATATCTCCCTCGAGACTGGCTGCTGATGCAATAGCTTTTGACTTCATTCTGGCAAATTCCTGCAAGGTTCTTTCAACCGCCTTACTAAGAGAATTATCCGTACAGACATCAATTGCAAAAATTACCATATCATCTACATATGTAAATAAAGGCATTGTTGCCATCTGCAGTATCTCTCCAAGTATATTTCCCAATATAAACTGCTCTATATATTCAAAGCCGGACACCTCATTTTTCATTGCAAGCAGACGATAGCTGTCTCCATTTGCCGGAAAATCCTTCTTAAGTGCCATTATCTCATCATCAGACAGCCTGCTGCCTGTCAAAAGGCGCCTGAAGAGTTCCTCCTTTGCATGAGGCAGAAGCTCTCTTTTAAGAGTGTGATACTCTCTTCTTTTATCTACCTCTTTTTTTGCGTCATTCATGACTGCAACAATTTTATCCTCGTCACACGGCTTTAGTATGTAGTGCCTGATTCCGTATTCCATAGCCTGGCTTGTAAACTCATACTCTCCATAACCTGACAATACAACAACTACTATATTTCTATAAGTCTCAGAAAGCTTTTGTATCAGTTCAATACCATTCATAACAGGCATCTTTATATCTGTAAGCACTATATCCGGCACATCCTTTTGAATCTTCCCAAGTGCATCAGCTCCATTCCATGCTGTGCCGCACAGCTGTATATCATACTTATCCCATTGGATAAAATGTGCCATTCCCTCTCTCTCTATCTGCTCATCATCTACAATTAAAAGCTTATACATCTTGATCCCCCTTTGCCCTCTTGTGTAGTTTGATTGTAACATTAGTTCCTTTTCCCGACACACTGTCTATGTAAAAGATACTGTTCTCATCATCCATTTTAAGCCGCTCTGATATATTTTTCAGGCCTATTCCATGTCCCTTAGGCTTGAAAGTATAGCTTCTGACAGCTTCAAGCTCTTCCTCGCTCATTCCGACACCGTCATCTATTACTTCCATCACTATCGCATCAGCATTTTCCCTGACACTGACAGTTATGGTGCATATGTCCAGACTCACCTCTGCTCCATAGCTAATGGCATTTTCAACAAGAGGCTGTAAAATCATTCGCGGCATGATATATTTGTCAAGTGCACCCTCTGTAAATATCTCAAACTTTATTCTGTCCTGATACCTGGACTGCTGAATTTTGATATAGCTTTTCACCATTTTAATTTCGTCCGAAATTATGGCATAAGGAGTCTGCGAAAACGAATAATGTAATATATCTCCAAGCTCCACTATCATCCTGCCGGCCTCTTCATTTCTCTTAGCCCTTATCATCCAGTGAATTACATTTAGCGTATTATACAAAAAATGCGGATTTATCTGTGCTCTGAGCATCTTGTACTTCGTATCTTTAAGCAGCAGCTGTTTCTCATAGTTTTCATGTATGAGTGTATCCACGGTCTCAAGCATAGTCCTAAACTCTCTGCTAAGAGTACCTATCTCATCCTGTCTGTCTGTATTAGTGAGCATTTCTCTTGCTCCCTGAAAATCACCGTTCTCCACTATCTGCATGGAATCTGTCAGATGCTCAAGTGGACTGACAATAACAACCGACAGCTTCTTCATGAAGAAAACAAGTGCTGTAAACACGGCAAGAAACCCTAAAATAAGAAGTGTACGCACTGTCTGCACCTGTCCGTATATATCCGAATACGGAAAAAAGCTCACATATGTCCAATCTGTTTTAGCGGAATACAAATACGAAACAAAATATTTTCTGCCTGATTGCTTGAGTATTTTGTAGCCTGAGTGCTCCACATATTTTGGAAGATCATCAAGCTTTTTTATATTCTCATCCTCATATATCGCACAATTCTTATTGTAAACATATATTGCAGCCTTGTTTGATGACAGACTTTCCTTATTTTCAGAAATTACGTTGCCGACATCACACACAAAAATCAGCTTTCCCATATCCGAGAGGCTCATGTCAAGTCTGTTTCTGACAACCCTTCCACTAAGCAGATACGGACATTCCTCCGTTGGCCCATATGTGGTATATGCCCCTTTTCCCTGCTCCATCTGTTTTTTAATAGCAGTAAAGCTCTCGCCAGACACATCCCAAGCGGCTGTTCCAACCTCTACAGTATTACCATACAAATCCACAAATATTATGGATTTTACACAGCTCTCGGGATCATATTCATTAAGAAGGATTCTCCTTAAATCCCTTATTTTCTGATTGTAATCAAGTGATGGATATTCAAGCACCGACAAATCAGACAGTGTACGCTGCACAAGTGCATCCATGGAAATACTGTAATTATTTCTTTCTGCATCCTTTAAGCCACGGTTAACATTTTGTGAAAAATAATCCAGCTCCTGAAGTGATTTGTCATAGAGCTCCTTTGAATAAATCCTAAAGCTTATCTGCGTCAGCCCAAGTGCTATGAGCAAAAAAGCAGATGCAAAGGTTATATAGACCATAAGCATTTTATGAGAAATACTTAAATCAGTAAATTTTTTCTTCATTTTATCTTTCAGTTTATCTTTCACAATTCGCCACCTCGCTTTATCATATGATACTAAAAGATAACGATTTTCTCAACACATAGATATACAAAAACTTGTGACGCACGTATAATATGATTGATTAAAGGGTCAAATCACATATCTCCATATCGTTCCTCCATAAGCTCATATAGTTCTAAGTCCTTAAGGTGATTTTCCATGTTGCACACAAGCACAACTCTTCTATCCTCTTCACTATACAAGAACTCTCTCTGCCACAGATAGAAATGAGGTCCGTCTCCTAAGTTTCTTATGTAGCTCATGAGTCCCTCAATTACCCAGGCAGTCTGTTTTATATCTGTCAGGCATTCATTTGCATAGAAGTCATGCCATTTGCCGTGCTCTCTGTCGCGCATATCTCTGTCTGCTCTAAGATATGCTTTTCTCGCTTTTCCTGCCTTATAAAATGCCAGCTTGTACTCTCCCGCAAATGCCTCGCACAATGCCTCACACATAAGCAAAGCTCCACTGTAGCAGTTATAGTATATTTCAGCCTGCAGATAAAGCGAATCCTCAAACAAAATTCTCTCATGATCTATGAGCCTTGCATCAAGTTTTTCATAGCAGCAAAGCAGCTGCTCATAGCTCTCTTTTCCTTTAGCACAGAGCTTCTTGTACCACTCAACCTGGCCTTCAAGTGTTTTGTCATCACAAGCCCACAAAAGGTCCTCTGCTCTTTGTGATTTATCCTTCATAAACTGACTTATAAGCATTCTCGCTACATGATTTGCAAACTGTTCTCCTGCATGGTCATCCTCATGCTCGCCATACTTAAGCGCATGCTGCCAATACTGTCTGAAGCATTCTGCGATTTCAGTAATATGGTCTTCTCCATAATACGAAGCGATATAGCCCTTTAGATGCTTATCTATATCGACATCCCCATCTCTCCACATATTTGCTATAAAATCCAGATAATATACATGTGGCTTCACATTTGAACAATTGATAATCCAGTAATCCTTCACATGATGCTCAAGCACTTTTTTAAGCTCGCTATGTACAAGCTTTGGTTTATTCGGAAGCATTGTTATATGGTTTGCCGCCTGCAAATCATAAAAAGATACATGATAATAAATTCCATGTCTTCCGGTATTATTTTCCTTTGGGAGAGCCGGTATTCTTGGATTATGATTGCCCTGACGCCTTGTCACCATCTTTCCAAAGCCATTGTCTGCCCATATTTTTATCACATCATCCGGCAGCTTCAGGTAACCGTCACGATACAGCTCCATAGTCTCTCCGTACAGATTTGTGCAGTACTGCGCATCAGGTATTTCATTTTGGACATAGTCTCTTTGAAGTCCAATGAGCTTGCCCATCAATTCTCCCCTTGACTCTGATGTCTGGTATCTTGGATCATTATCCCAGAACGGACAGTCTCCCTGTCCTCTGAAGCCTAGATTCCATATTACATCAAGCTTCTTCTGCTCATCTATTCCCTCCTTCCAAAGCTCATGGAACTTCTCCGGATATTCATCATATGATGGTGTCAGCTCAGGATATCTTCTGGCAAACATAGGTGCTCCCAGTGGCTCAGCATGATGATGTGTGATACGAAGCCCCATGTCAGCTGCAAGGTCCCTGTATATATGTGAGTTCTTATCAGTACCGGGTATAACCAGATTTCCACCGCATCTAAGCAATGCCTCAAAAACCATTTCCCACGGCATATCCTTTTTCCTGTCAACATACCACTTGTGTATAAGCACCTCATCATTTACAAACCAGCCCCTGTACTTAACGGCATATGGCTTTGAGGTGTATGCATATTCACCGGAAATACGACAGCCCTTTTTCTTAATAAATACCTGGTCATTCCAGAACCAGAATGGAAGCACACCAAGTATATCCCTGCTTATATGATATAGTCCATATACAAATCCAAGCGTATCAGAAGCGTATATTACGAGCATATTGTTATCACATTTTATCTCAAACTGCTCTGCTTGCATATTTTCCATAATAAGGACTATATCGCAGCCCTTTTCATCAGAATCACAGCACACCTTTCTTATATCCCGCTTTACATTCTCAATTGCCCTCATTACCGGAACAGCTGAATCCATATATATAATTTTTGTATTTACATTTATCTGCATTTCCATCTTTATTTTACCTCCTGCCTATTCAGCCTGATTTTCTTATTTAATAATATTTCACATAAATATTACATGCTTAAGCTATTATAATAAACGTACAAAATTGAGTTTCCATTTGAAAAAAACATACTTTTTTCACCGGATTCTACAAGTCGGATTTTTCCAAGTCACAATTCGCTTATATTCATTCCTTTTTGTCAAAGCCGATTATATAATTACCTCACAACAACATCATACCGAAGGAGGTGCTTGCGATGAAAAATTTATCCTTTAAACAACGTATTGTATACCTATGGGATTATTATCGCTACCATGCTTTAATAGTCATTTTTTGTATAGTGTTTTTTTGTTATTTTCTTTCCCCCTTACTTGCAACGAAGAAACATGACTTACTTTCAATTGCTATCATCGACAGCACCCAGACTGCAAAAGAAGACTGTTCGGCTTTGTCCGACGATCTTACCTCCCTACTTGGCGGTAACACAAAGTATGATGCTGTTCATATAGATACCTCAGGCACAACATATGACACCTCTTCTTCCTCAACAATTAAACTATCCATATTGCTTTCTTCCGTTGGCGAAAATGACATAGTCATTTGTGGAAAAGAGCTATATGAAAAATACAATTCAAAGGGTGCATTTTCAAATGCCTGTGATATCAGCAACTGTTCCCAATGGGTGTCTTACGGCTACACAGACTACTCCGGTGTCTATGCCTGTATTCCTGTGAGCTGTAAGCATCCCAAACAGGCTGCCAAAGTAATTGATTATCTAAATGCCAAATAACAGGAGGATTTTTTAATGAAATTATTTTCTATGGATGGTAAATTTTTAGAAACCTTTAATAAGATTACAGATTTGGTTACACTAAATATTCTCTGGCTGCTCTGCTGCATACCGATTATTACAATCGGTGCCTCAACATCAGCACTTTATCAGGTTACCCTGCAGATTGCAGAAAACAGAGATTCATATATCACAAAAGAATTTTTTAAAGCTTTTCGTGAAAACTTCAGGCAGGCAACTATTGTTTGGCTGGCTGTAATTGTGACAGGCTTTGTTTTATTGTCTGATATGTTTATCATATCTCATTTCTTTACGGGCTCTGATATGTCTGTAATTTTGGGACTGATATTTATGATTTTAATTCTCTTATTTGCAGGCTCCATGTACTTTTTTCCGGTAATTGCGTATTTCAGAAACAGTACCAAAAAGATTTTCAGCAATTCATTCAGGCTGGCATTCTCGAATCTTAGAACTACCTTCCAGCTGTTTTTAATTGGCCTGATTCCTGCACTTGTGATGATTCTTTTTCACGAAAGAATAATTATCGGAACATTCCTGCTTATTGTAATTGTTCCTGCCTTATCAGTTTTTTGCAAGAGCGTACTACTCTCAAAGCTGTTTAAGACAATTAAAGTAGCAAATTAGTTATTTTTTGAATATATACTTTCCCTTCCTTTTTACAAACAGCGCAGATATCACAATTGTGATATCTGCGCTGCTATTTTACATTATTTTTCTCCTAAAAACACTCAAATGGATATTCATTTAATGCAGCCATACAGTTTTATTTAAACTACTGCTGCACATTAAACGCTT
>OMGT01000143.1_pt1 | contig 50057 bp, 44 predicted proteins | sample 1646101 | NCBI WGS metagenome assembly OMGT01 (sample SAMN05578593, study PRJEB25193) | human gut metagenome | biome: Human Microbiome; feature: human-associated habitat; material: feces | host: Homo sapiens | place: USA:Birmingham | reverse complement strand
TTTTGCAAAAGGCCTTCTCTTCTTCATTTTATTGGTTTTCATCATCTAAGTTCCCTCCTTAAAAGGTTTGTTTTTTACTCCTGCTTTTTTGGGTGAAAGCTTACGCTGTCCATTGGAGTCCCCTTCTATCTGTATTAAATAATTGCCCCGATTCAAATTACAAGCGTTATAATTGTTTCGATAAAAAATTTTATCTATAATTTTATATGTATTATCTGTAACAAACATATCATAATTTTATTTATATATCAATAATTTGTTATGTTTGGTATTATTTTTGTGATGTTTGGTATAAATGTAAGACACAAATATATTGTTTTAATTTGTTATATTTAAAAAAGAGCATAAAAAACGGACAGCCCGTAAAAACGAACTGTCCGTTAAATGCTTATGGTATTGTCAGCGGAGCTTATTTCGCGGCTTTAAGCGCAGCCTGTGCAGCGGCAAGGCGTGCAATCGGCACACGGAACGGAGAGCAGGAAACATAGTTGAGACCCGCGTTGTGGCAGAACTCAACAGATGACGGGTCGCCGCCGTGCTCGCCGCAGATGCCCAGCTTGATGTCGGGGCGTGTCTTGCGTCCAAGGTCGGCAGCCATCTTGACGAGCTTGCCAACGCCTGTCTGGTCGAGCTTTGCAAACGGATCGGACTCGTAAATCTTTGTTTCGTAGTACGAATCGAGGAACTTGCCCGCGTCGTCACGGCTGAAGCCGAACGTCATCTGGGTCAGGTCGTTCGTACCGAAGCTGAAGAACTCCGCTTCCTTTGCGATTTCGTCCGCTGTCAAAGCAGCGCGCGGAATCTCAATCATGGTACCAACATGGTATTTCATATCGACACCCGCGTCCGCGATGAGCTTGTCGGCCGTCGTTGTGACAACGTCCTTCACATACTTGAGCTCTTTTACCTCACCAACGAGCGGAATCATGATTTCAGGAACGATGTTGTATTCCGGATGCTCCTTGTTGACAACGATTGCCGCGTTGATGACGGCTGTCGTCTGCATCTCGGCAATTTCCGGGTAGGTAACCGCAAGACGGCAGCCGCGGTGGCCCATCATCGGGTTGAACTCGTGCAGGCCGCTGATTACGTTCTTGAGGTGCTCTACGGTAATATTCATTTCTTTTGCGAGCTCTTCAATGTCCTCTTCCTTGGTCGGGACGAACTCGTGCAGCGGCGGGTCGAGGAAACGAACCGTCATCGGACGGCCCTCGAGCACCCTGTACATCTCTTCAAAGTCGCCCTGCTGGTACGGCATAATCTTAGCAAGGGCAGCCTTCCTGCCTTCTACCGTATCGGAAACAATCATCTCGCGTATGGCCTTAATCCTGTCGCCCTCGAAGAACATGTGCTCCGTACGGCAAAGGCCAATGCCCTCTGCGCCGAACTTGACAGCCTGGGCCGTGTCGCGCGGGTTGTCGGCGTTTGTCCTGACCTTCAGGGTTCTCGCCTCGTCAGCCCATTTCATAAAGACGTCGAAGTCGCCGATAATGGCGGCGTCAACCGTCGGGATTGCTTCGCCGTAGATGTCGCCGGTCGTACCGTCGAGGGAAATGTAGTCGCCCTCTTTGATGGTCTTTCCGCCGAGCTCAAACTGCTTTGCTTCTTCGTCAATCTTGATTTCGCCGCAGCCGGATACGCAGCAGGTACCCATGCCGCGCGCAACAACAGCCGCGTGGGAGGTCATACCGCCTCTGACGGTGAGGATACCCTCCGCAGCGTTCATACCCTCGATGTCCTCAGGAGAGGTCTCAAGGCGTACCAGGACGACCTTCTCGCCCTTTTCGACCCATTCCTTCGCGTCTTCAGCCGTAAATACGACCTTGCCGCAGGCAGCGCCCGGGGAAGCCGCAAGGCCCTTGCCAATTGGCGTGGCGGCCTTCAAAGCCTTCGTGTCGAACTGCGGGTGGAGCAGCGCGTCAAGCTGCTTGGGCTCTACTCTCAAAACTGCCTCTTTCTCTGTAATCATGCCTTCCTTAACAAGGTCGACAGCGATTTTCAGAGCCGCGGCAGCCGTTCTCTTGCCGTTTCTTGTCTGGAGCATATAGAGCTTGCCGTTTTCAATGGTGAACTCCATGTCCTGCATATCCCTGTAGTGGTTCTCAAGGCGGTTTGCAATCTCGACAAACTGCTTGTAAACCTCAGGCATATCCTCAGCGAGCTTGGAAATCGGGCTCGGTGTGCGGACGCCCGCGACAACGTCCTCGCCCTGCGCGTTTATCAGGTACTCGCCGAACAGCGCTTTCTCGCCTGTGGCGGGGTCACGCGTAAAGGCAACGCCCGTGCCGGAATTCTCGTTTAAGTTGCCGAATACCATCGGCTGTACGTTGACCGCCGTGCCCCAGGAATACGGGATGTCGTTCATGCGGCGGTACACGTTTGCGCGGGGGTTGTCCCAGCTGCGGAAAACAGCCTTGACGGATTCCATCATCTGGACCTTCGGGTCGGTCGGGAAATCCTCGCCCTTTTCCTTCTTGTAATAATCCTTGAACAGGACGACCAGCTGCTTCATATCTGCCGCGTCGAGATCGATATCGTTCTTGACGCCCTTCTTTTCCTTCAGCTCATCAATGATGACCTCAAAACGCTTTTTGGAGATTTCCATGACAACGTCGGAGAACATCTGGATAAAGCGGCGGTAGGAGTCGTATACGAAACGCTCGAACTTCGGGTCGGGGTTACCCGCAATCAGGCCCGCTACAACGTCGTCGTTGAGGCCGAGGTTCAAGATGGTGTCCATCATACCGGGCATGGAAGCGCGCGCGCCCGAACGGACGGAAACGAGAAGCGGGTTCTTCGGGTCGCCGAATTTTTTGCCGTTGATTTCTTCGACGTTAGCAAGCGCCGCGTAAATCTGCTCTTCAATATCGGCGCCAATCTTTTTGCCGTCTTCATAATAGCGCGTGCAGGCCTCCGTGGAAACGGTAAAGCCCTGGGGAACAGGCATGCCAAGCCTGACCATCTCTGCAAGGTTCGCACCTTTTCCGCCGAGGAGCTCTCTCATGTTTTCGTTGCCCTCAGAGAAAAGATAAACATACTTGTGGCTCATTGGAAACTACCTCCTAAAATTCTTCGCGTACAAACAAAACGAAAGCTTGTACACATCCTTGTTTACTGACTATGTCAGTCCACCCTGTATTATAGCAAACATTTCCTGAATTGACCAGACTTTTTTCCGATAAAAACGAACTAATTTAGAGAATCAAACGATTGACAATACTGTTGAAAACGTTAAATTTCGGCGGCAGCATGAAATACATCTTGAAAATTACACAATGTGTGAGATAATATGGATACCTGTAAAAACAGTATAATGTATTTTTGCGCCCTTTTGGCGGCGCGCAGGGTACATAAAGAAAATGGGGTGCTTTCTATGGCGCAGCGCAGCGCTGTGATTCTCGCGGGCGGCGAAGGCAAGCGTATGAATTCGGATAAACCGAAAACCCTTTCCATCGTGCTCGGTAAACCGATGCTCCGGTGGATAATCGACTCCCTCAGTGAAAGCGGCATCAAGGACATTTGTGTCGTCACCGGCTACCGGAAGGAATGTATCGAAGATTACCTGAAAACACAGCCGGAGCCAATCCAAACGGTATTCCAAAACGAACGGCTGGGCACTGGGCACGCCGTAATGATGGCGGAGGAATTTTTAAAGCGGCACGGCGGCGACGTCGTGATTTTAAACGGGGACGCGCCGTTTATGGACGCGCAGACGATTACCGGCGCCTTTATCCAGCATGACGAAACAAACAGCAGCGCAACCGTTATTTCCGCAAGGGTGGACGACCCCACGGGCTACGGCAGGATTGTGCGCGACAAGGAAACAGGCGCGCTCAAAGCAATTACAGAGCAAAAGGACGCCGACAGCGAAACGCTTAAAATAAACGAGGTCAATTCCGGCGGCTATTGGTTCGATACCGCCGCCCTTTTGAGCGTGTTACATAAGATTACCGCAAACAACAACGCGGCGGAATATTACCTGCCCGACGCGTTAAAGCTGTTATTGGAGCAGGGCCTTCCGGCCGGCGCGTATACGGCGGCTTCGAGCGATACGGTGCTCGGCGCAAACGACCCGCAGCAGCTTGCGGAATTAAATGAAATCGCCAGGAAAAAGTTCGGCTGAACAAAATATTTTTCAGCTTTTAAATCGTCAGATATTTATTTTATATAAAAACCGGACGAAGATAATTTTGCGAAAGCGGAATTTTCCACAGCCCGGATGTAGGGGGATATTATTCAAAATGAATTTTCACGGTAAGGACATCAAAATCTTCACAGGAAGCTCGAACAAGGATGTAGCGCAGGGTATTGCAGGATGCCTGGGCCTTCCGCTGGGCAAGTCTGACTGCAGCACGTTTTCAGACGGGGAAATCTCCGTTTCGCTGCATGAATCCGTAAGAGGCTCGGAATGCTTTATCGTCCAATCCACATGCGACCCGGTCAACAACAACATCATGGAGCTTCTCATCATGATTGACGCGATGAAGCGCGCATCCGCCGCCCGTATTACCGCCGTTATGCCGTACTTTGGCTACGCAAGGCAGGACCGCAAGGCTAAGGCGAGAGACCCGATTTCCGCAAAGCTTGTCGCGGACCTTATTACGACGGCAGGCGCGGACAGGGTTTTGACGATGGACCTGCACGCGGCGCAGATTCAGGGCTTTTTCAACATTCCCGTTGACCATCTGCTCGGCGCCCCGATGCTCGCGGCGCATATGCGGGAGAGGATTAGCGGCAATACCGACGAGTTCGTCGTCGTATCCCCCGACCTGGGCTCCGTTACAAGGGCAAGGAACTTTGCAACGAAAATCGGCTGCCCGATTGCGATTATCGACAAACGCCGCCAGAGGGCGAACGTTTCCGAGGTCATGAATATCATCGGCGAGGTAGAAGGTAAAAAGGTCATCCTCGTTGACGATATGATAGACACCGCGGGCACGCTGTGCAACGCCGCTGAAGCCATTATCGAAAAGGGCGGCGCCACCGGCGTATATGCCTGCGCGACGCACGCCGTTTTGTCCGGCCCCGCGATTGAGCGCATTGAAAAGAGCCCCATCAAGGAGCTTATCCTGCTCGACACGGTTCCAATCCCGGAGGACAAAATGCTCGACAAGTTCACTATCCTTCCCGTCGCTCCCGTATTTGCGGAGGCCATCGAGAGGATTTACGCGGACAAGCCCGTCTCCCCCATGTTCAAATAAACAGGGCTGCCCCGCATCATAAAATAAAACAGGTTACAGTAAGGCGGCATCCAAAATGCCGCCTTTTAGCCGTATCTGCATAACCGGAAAAGCTTCCGGTATTTCCGTCAAAGCAGGAGAGGGGACCCCATATGTTTAAAAATATGTTTCACAAAAGCAATGCCGCCGCGCCGCAGGGCCCGGTGGAATTTATCGTCGCGGGCTTGGGCAACCCGGGGCAGGAATATGAAAACACGCGGCACAACGCTGGGTTTGTTACAATCGACCGGTTCGCGGAAAAACATAACGTCCAGATAAACCGCCTGAAATACAAGGCGCTGTGCGGAGAATGCACGGCCGGCGGAAAGCGCGTCCTGCTCATGAAGCCCCAGACGTTCATGAACAACAGCGGGCAATCTGTAACCCAGGCGATGTCTTTCTACAAAATTCCGCCCGAGCGGGTGATTATACTACTCGATGACATCTCGCTTGAGCCCGGAAGGCTGCGCATCCGCAGGAAGGGAAGCGACGGCGGCCAGAACGGCCTGAAAAATATCATCTATCTATCAGGCAAAGACACCTTCCCCCGCGTGAAGATTGGTATCGGCGCAAAGCCGAACCCCGGCTGGGACCTTGCAAAATGGGTGCTGTCACGCTTTACGCCGGATGAGCAGAAGCTCCTGCAGGAAGCCGCAGACAAGGCTTGCATTGCCCTGGAGCTTATCATCGGCGGAGATATCGACCGGGCGATGAACCTTTACAATTCATAACGAAGCAAACGTGCCTGTAACCATTACGGCTTTATAGAGGAAACCAATGAAATTTTTATCAAACGTCATCAAACAGCTGCCCGAGTACAAACGCCTTTCCGAATGCCTTGATTTTTCCCCCGCTGCCGCGGCCGCAGCGGGGCTCACCACCGTACATAAGGCGCATATCATCCACGCGCTCTGCGCCGAAAAAGGCGTCAGGGCTTTTGTCGTCGCGTCCGACGAGGCGGAGGCGCAGACGCTCGCAAACGATTTAAGTTCCATGGGCGGGAAAGCGCTCGTCTATCCCGTGCGCGACTTTACCTTCCGCGACGTAAACAGCCAGTCGCGTGAATATGAGCATAAGCGTTTGAACGTCCTGTCGAAAATGCTGCGGGGCGATTATACCGCGGTCATCGCGTGTATCGACGCCGCAATCCAGTACACCATCCCGCCCTCGGCCCTTCGGGACGCTACCGTACGGTTCCAGTCCGGCGGGCGGCTGCCGCTCGAGCAGGCGGTGCGGGCCCTTACCTTAAACGGCTATGAGCGCTGTGAGCAGGTGGAAGGCCCGGGGCAGTTTGCCGTGCGCGGCGGCATCCTTGATTTCTTTATGCCCGACGCCCAGGCTCCCGTGCGCGCCGAATTTTGGGGCGATGAAATCGATACGCTCAACTACTTCGACGTGGAAACGCAGCGGCGCACCGATTACATCGAAGAGCTTACCCTCACCCCCTCGACGGAGCTATTAATTGGCGACGCGGAAAAGCTTGCCGCTAAAATAGAACACAAGGCCTCGCTGCTGCGCGGAAAGACCGCCGCGCAGGCGCGCACTGTCCTCCAGCGGGAATCGGATTCCTTGCGAAACGGCGTCCGCCCCGGCTCAATGGATAAATTCATCGGCCTGCTTTACGACAGCCCCGGAAGCCTGTTTGATTATAAGGATAAAAAAGACCTGCTGTTTCTATTGGAGCCAGTCAAAACGAACGAACGCCTGCGCGCGTACAACAGGCTGTTTGAGGAGGAGCTGCAAGACTGCTTTTCAGACGGCACGCTTTGCCGCGGGTTCGACAAATACCAGCTTGACCGTGTAGAGCTGCTTGATATTCTGCGCACGACACGCACCGTATACCTCGATAACTTTACGCACGGCAGCTACGAGCTGCCGCTTAGAGAGCTTGTCACCTTTACCGCAAAGCAGCTTTCCTCATGGAGCGGCTCCATGAAGGTTCTCTGCGAGGATTTGCAGGCGGATTTTCATAAAAACAGCCGCATCGCCGTGCTTGCCGGTACGCAGCGCAGCGCGCAGAGCGTCGCCGGGGAGCTGAAAAAGCAGGGCTTCCCCGCAGAGCTTGCCGAAGACCCCGCAGAGCTTGCGCCGGGGAAAATCTATGTGCTTGAGGGATGCCTTTCCTCTGGCTTTGAATATCCGGCGCTCCATTTTTCCGTCATTACGCACGGGCAGGTTGCCGCCGCCCAGAAACGGAAAAAGGCAAAAAATAAAAACGCCCAGCAGATATACAGCCTGTCTGAGCTGTCGCCCGGCGATTATGTGGTACACACCACGCACGGCATCGGCGTGTTCGGCGGCATCCAGAAGCTCGACATGCAGGGCGTTGTCAAGGACTATATCCGGGTAGAGTATGCCAAAAAAGACGTTTTGTACGTCCCTGTCACGCAGCTCGACCTTGTATCCAAATATATCGGCCCAAGGGAAAACTCCACCGTTAGGCTGAGCAGGCTCGGCGGCACCGACTGGCAGAAGGCCAAGGCGCGCGTAAAGAGCGCCGTCAAAGACATGGCAAAGGAGCTTACGGTCCTGTATGCGCAGCGCATGCAGGCGCAGGGGCACGCGTTCCCGCCGGACGGCGACTGGCAGAGGGATTTTGAAGCGCGCTTTGAATATGAGGAAACAGAAGACCAGATGCGCTGTATTGAAGAAATCAAGGCCGACATGGAACGAACCGCGCCGATGGACCGCCTATTGTGCGGGGACGTAGGCTTTGGAAAGACCGAGGTTGCGCTGCGCGCGGCGTTCAAATGTGTGACCGATTCGATGCAGTGCGCGCTTTTATGCCCGACGACGATCCTCGCATGGCAGCACTACCAGACGGTACTGCGCAGGTTTGAGGGCTACCCTGTGCGTGTGGAGCTTTTATCGCGTTTCCGCACGCCGAAGCAGCAGCAGGATATCATCCGCCGTTTAAAACGCGGGGAAATCGACATGGTGGTCGGGACGCACCGCCTGGTGCAGAAGGACGTGGTATTCCACGATTTGGGGCTGTGTATCATCGACGAGGAACAGCGTTTCGGCGTGGCGCAGAAGGAACGTTTTAAGGAAATCAGCAAAAACGTCGACGTGCTCACCCTTTCCGCAACGCCTATCCCCCGCACGCTCAACATGGCGATGAGCGGCATCCGCGACATGTCGGTGCTCGAGGAAGCGCCGCAGGACAGGCATCCTGTACAGACCTATGTGCTCGAGCATGACGACGGCGTTATCTGCGAGGCTATCCGGCGCGAGCTGCGCCGCGGCGGGCAGGTCTTTTACCTGCACAACAAGGTGGAAACAATCGAACGCAGGGCCGCAAAGCTTGCGTCCCTGATTCCAGAGGCAAGAATCGCCGTCGGGCACGGAAAAATGAATGAACAGGAGCTTTCCGAGGTCTGGCGGAAAATGATTGAACAAGAGGTAAACATCCTTGTCTGCACGACTATTATCGAGACGGGCGTCGATTTACCGAACGCCAACACCCTGATTATAGAAAATGCCGACTGCATGGGGCTTTCCCAGCTCCACCAGCTGCGCGGCAGGGTCGGGCGCTCTTCACGGCGCGCATACGCGTATTTTACCTTTGTGCCGAACAAGGTATTAAGTGAAATTTCGCAGAAGCGCCTGACGGCCATCCGCGAATTCACGCAGTTCGGCTCCGGCTTTAAAATCGCGATGCGCGACCTGGAGCTGCGCGGGGCGGGCAATATACTCGGCGCGCAGCAGCACGGCCATATGGAGGACGTCGGCTACGACATGTACCTGAAGCTCCTCGGCGAGGCCGTCAAGGAAGAAAAAGGCGAGCCGGTGGAGGAAATGGATCTCGAATGCCTGGTCGATGTCCGTGTTCAGGCGCATATTCCGGAGGATTACATTGAAAGCCTGAGCCAGCGGCTCGACATTTACCGCCGTATCTCCGACATACGGAGCCAGGAGGACGCGCACGACGTCACCGACGAGCTTATCGACCGCTTCGGCGACCCGCCGAAATCCGTGCTGGGGCTCATAGACGTAGCGCTTGTGCGCAACGCGGCGGCACAGATGGGTATTTATGAAATCAAGCAGCAGAACGATACCTTCCTGCTTTACGTCCGGCAGATTAAGTCGCAGGGCGTCGCGGACATTATCGGCAGGCTCAAGGGCAGGGCCATGTTAAACGCCGGGAATAAACCCTACATTGCCGTCAAGATGGGAAAGGATACGCCCGCCCTCGACGCACTCCACCGGATTTTCAACCTGTAACAATGAAAATTCGGCTGGTTTATTCTTCTGCGGAACTTACATTTGTAAATTTGTTAAATTATTTCTTTTGATATAGACAAATTTTGCGGAAACGTGTATAATAATTTACGCTTTGTATCAAACGAAAGGAATGAGTATTAGAAAATGAAAACTTCAAAAAAGATACTTGCCCTGGCTCTGGCAATGGGCATGTTCGCCGCAGTCGCAACAGGCTGTGCCGACGAGTCATGGTCTTATAAGGACGACCTGAACACGCTTTCCCCGGGAACCTATATCTACTATATGTCGGGCGGCTACAGCTATGCCGCGTCCCAGGTGAGCAGCGCAAATTCGTCTTCAAGCTCCACAGAGAGCATCGACGTCCTGACACAGAAAATCAAGGACCAGGACGACAAGGAAATTAACGCCCAGGATTATGTCCTGCGTGAAGCCGACCTTGCGTGCAAAAACCTGCTGAACACGGACAGGCTGTTTGCAGAAAGAAAGCTGAAGCTTTCAGAAGAAGAGGAAACCGCCGCGCAGTCGAACGCAGATACCATGTGGAGCTACTACGGCAAAACCTATGAGAAAATGGGCATCTCAAAGGATTCCTTCTACAACGCGGAATACCTATTTGCCGCTAAGTACAACGCCATCTTCAAGTCCATTTACGGAATCGGCGGAGAAAAGGCCGTACCGGACGACGATATCAAGGACTACTTTATCAAAAACTACACCGATTATGCTTATCTGCCGCTGAACCTTTACAAATCGGAGGAGAGCAGCGATTCCTCCACCGGCACGACGTCCGTTGCATTGAGCGAGGAAGAAATCAAAAAGGCAAAGGCCGATTTTGACGATTACGCAAAGCTCATCAACGACGGAAAGAATACTTTTGACGAAATCGATGATATATTCGTAAAGGACCAGGGGCTTGAGAAGAGCACGGCGGTCAAGAATACCGAGGTGCTGGACGACTCTTCTATCGGCGACGAGCTGAAAAAGGCGATTAAAGATTTAGACAACGGTAAGGCAACCGTTATCCAGGTCGGCAAGGACACCACCGCGGTGCTTTACCTCGTCTACAAGGGAGATATCAATAAAGCCGCCGAAAATGTTTTCAACGACACCCAGCGCACCAATGTCCTGAGAAAAATGAAGTTTGAAGAATTCCAGAACGACATGGAAGCGCAGGCAAAGGACTACAAATGCGAAAAGAACGAGGCTGTCGTCAACAAGTACCAGCCCTCCATGTTTAAAGAGTATATGAACCAGTAATTCAAGCAGATTTGTTAAAGCAGGCGGAAACCCCGCCTGCTTTTTATTTGGCTTCTGTATAAAGGAATAAAAACAGTTTTTTCAGCTTTCAGGAATAAAACGCTGCGATTTTATGCTATAATTCTCCTATTACAAGGTAAAAGGCGGCATATTTATGAAAGCCAAGACAAACAACCAGCTTTTGTTCCTTCTGTTTTCCGCCGCGGTCGGCGGTGTGTTTTCCGTTATCATCTGGGCGTTTCTAAAGGTCATGCAGCTCGGCATTACACTGCTTTGGGAGATTGTCCCCCAGTCTGTCCCCATTCCGAGCGCCCTCTATACTATTGCGCTCTGTCTGCTCGGCGGCCTGGCAATCGGCCTTCTTCACAGATTTTTCGGAGATTTTCCAGAAGAACTCAACAGGGTGATGTCTAAGGTAAAACGGGAAAAACGGTACCCTTACCATAATATCCCCATCGTCCTCGTCATGGCGGTGCTGCCGCTCATATTTGGCGGAAGTATCGGCCCGGAGGCAGGGCTTACCGGAGTAGTCGTAGGGCTTTGCTATTGGGCGGGCGACCGGTTCCGCTACGCGGGCAAAAACCTCCGTGAACTGACAAACATTGGAGTCAGCGCGGCGCTCAGCGTTATTTTCCGCGCGCCGCTGTTCGGTTTTATGATGCCGATAGAGCAGAGCGGCAGCGAGGAAGACGCCCCCTTTCCAAAATCAAAAAAATTAGTTACCTATTTTGTTGCGATTCTTGCGGGCGTAGGCGTATTTGAACTGCTCTCGAGCTTTTTCGGCGGCGGGCTTTCCATGCCGCGCTTTGAAAAGTTCGCCGCCACTTCCCAGGACTGCTTTTTTGCAGTAATCCTTGCGGCGGCGGGTGTGCTGTTGGGACTTTTATTCTTTGCGTTTGAGCGTTTCAGCGAGCTTATTGTAAGGCCGCTTGTGCGTTTTCCCATATTAAAGGGGATTTTAGGCGGGCTTGCCCTGTCCGCCTGTGGAATTTTGCTGCCCATGACGATGTTTTCCGGGGAAGAGCAGACAGCGCGTCTGACCGATACCTACGGTTCATATGCCGCTGGGGTTTTAATCGTTACCGCGGTCGTAAAGATGTTTATTACAAACTTTTGTATCAAAACAGGCTGGAAGGGCGGCCATTTCTTCCCCGCAATTTTCTCAGGCGTGTGCCTCGGCTATGGGCTTTCGCTTTTGCTGCCTGTTACTCCGGTTTTCTCAGTCTGCGTCGTCACTGCCGCCTCAATGGGCATGATGATGAAAAAGCCCGTCTGCGCCGCTCTCCTCTTGATGCTGTGCTTTCCGGCACAAAGCATCGTCTGGCTGCTGGCGGCAGCGTTTGCAGGCTCTCTTATCCCGGTTCCGCCTTTTCTCAAAAGTAAAGAAAACACATCTGGGGCGCTGTCCGAAGCGGAATAATCATGCAAAATCTGCGCATTCATAGCTTAGAAGCTTGTATTTTAAGAGGCATACGCTTTAAAAAGAAAAAGAATATCATGTCGGGTATTGAAAAATGCTGCCGGATTGTGCTATTATAAGGTGTATTAGAATTTTTGGGGGAAAGCAAATGAAGAAGTATCTATGCAGCGCAGCGCTGATCATACTTTCTATATTGTTCCTATGTTTCCAAAATATGATGGCGTTCGCCGTGTGGTCCGACGACAGCGATGCCGGCGAACCCGACCAGTCTTATTCCGACTATATTCCGGAGCCCGTACCGGACGACAGCAGCTATCCAGAACCTGAGCCGGACCCGGAGCCTGAACCTGAGCCGTCTTCTTCAGATTATGAGCCAGTTCCCAGCAGCAGCTATTCGGAGCCTGACTATACACCGCCCTCTTCAGATGACTTTGGGGGATACGAAAGCAATTATTCGTTCTATGACGACAGTTCCTACGACGATGGCGGCGCGGCGGACAGCAGCGACGGTATGAGCAGCGCGGGTGTGGTTTCCGGCGTAGACAACGACCTGTATGACGTCAGCAAAACGGTTGATTCCAATGAGCTCAACAGCTCCGACTGGAAAATCGCCCTTGACCTGAGCAGCGGGCAGGATGGGGCAAATGATGGATTTTAAAAAATACAGCGCGGCAATGCTTGTGGTTGTTTTGCTTTCTTTGGCTCTGCTGGCCCCGGTATCGGCGGCAAATGCGGAAAACACGGCTCCTGCGGACAAAATAGATTCAGCTTTGCAGGAAAAGCTCGATTCTATGAGTGATTTAGATACAATCGACGTATCGGTCTGGCTGTGCGATATTGATTATGAAGAGGTGGAGCAGGAGGTTACGCAAAGGCTGGAGCGAAAGGCGGAAAAGGGTGAAATCAGCGGACAGGCGCTCCTGCTGCCGGAGGACGACCTTCAGACGATGAAACAGCAAAACAGTGGGAACGCGCAGCTGGCAGCCGCGAACCTTCAGCCTGTGAACGGCCTCAATATTGCGGCAATTTCACAGGAGGACGCACAGGGATTTATTGAAACAAAGCGCGAGGTCACGTCGCGGGAATATGCGCGGCAGAACGCACAGGTTTTTGAAAGCCTGTTCCCTAAGGAAAAGCAGGAATGGTTCCGGAATGTCCCGCAGAGGCAGCCGGAGGTCATTTATTCCTGCAAGTACGCGCCGAATATTATGATGACGCTTACAAAAGGCCAGATTGAAGAAATTGCGCGCTCGGCAGACGTAGAGGAAATATTTTACTATAATACTCAGGTAAGCGCCGAGGCTTTAGAAATGGAGGAAGCGATGGCCGCACCGCAAACCGCGGCTGCCGCAAGCAATATATCGCTTGCCTATCAGACGACGACGGGCGTTTCCAATATGCGCATCTATAACCACGCGGACGGCACTGGCATTAAAATTGGTCAGCTTGAAAACAGCGTGCCTGATTTTACCAAACCGGCCTTTGACCACATGCGGGATAACGCAAACCCCGAAAACAATAAATTTAAAGTGGTTTTTGACGGCAGTTATACGAGAAATTGGGATCACTCGACATGTGTGGCCGCGCTTATGGTTGGAAAATCTGACGATTTTAGCGCGATTGTGCCCAATGCAAGCCTCTATTTTGCCGCCAATTATGACGGGAAAACGGGCACCTATAAATATTGGAAGCAGTCCATGGAGCTGTTAGTGGACGAAGGGGTCAATGTAATCAACGCGTCCACCGCGCTGCCGGGGAGTGAAAAGGGCGCATACGACGATTCCGCCAAATGGCTCGACCACCTGATATACAGCCACAACGTGAGCGTCTGTATATCAGCGGGAAATTATTATCGAATTATGGAAGGTTGCATGTCCTATAACGCAATCCTCATCGGGAATATTTATGATAAACACACGATAGACTTATCCGATGATGTACGATTCGTTAATACACCGGGAGAAAAAGAATCGGCATATTCCGACAGCAATACGGCAGCCTATAAGCCGGATATTATGGCGCCGGGCGCGACCGCCGGCTCCTGCTACAGCCCTATGACGAATTCCTACGGCGGCGGCACCAGCTTTTCCGCGCCGATTGTCACGGGCGCCGTCGCGCAGCTCTGCGGTATGTACTCCTACTTTAAAACAAAGCCTGCCCTTTTAAAGGCGGCGCTTTTGGCGGGCGCGATAAAAACGCAGGAAATGGAAGCCTACGACAGCGACGCCGATTTAACGAATAATGTCGACAGCATGATTGGCAGCTGGCGCCCGGGCCTGTGCCACAAGAACGGCGCGGGCATGGTGAACGTTATCAACGCGGCGGCTGTATTATATGACAGCTGCTATTTGTACTTTCCGAATTTCGGCGGTACGAACAACCCGCTGACGCAGGAAATCGAAGTGGAGGCCGGCTCCCGTTTGCAGATATGCCTGAGCTGGCTGAAAAAGAACACGGTAACGACCGGCAGCCACGAAACGGGCGCAGTTGAGGACGCCGGCAAGGACACGTTTATATTAGAGCTGCTCGGTTCCGACGGCGAGCTGCTATACAATTCCTGGTACCGGTACGATACAAAAGAATACATTGCGTTTGAGCCGGAAATACCGGGAACCTATACCATACGGGTGAGAAAAACTAACCTGCTCAGTACCGGCACGGACATTGCGCTTTGCTGGTACCAGCGGTAAAGGAGAGAAAACCATGAAAAAAATAATATGTGTAATCTTGTCGCTGCTTTTACTTTTCGGCCTTGCGACAACGGCTGTTTCGGCGGAAGATTGGGGCGAAAATTTTCATCTTGCATATCATTATTTTGGAACAAATAACGGGTATGATATTTGCATAATTAATGCCAATTTTCAAATTACAGAATGGGAAGAGGTAATAGGAGGGTATTTGTTTTCGTCCCCCAATTTAAACGGCGGAGCCCATGAAAATCAGTTATCGATATATGCAATAAAAAATGACAAGCAAATATATATTGCGGACGCCTACGAACAGGGGTTAATAGATATTGGCGAAGTTGCGAAAATGGTAGATGGATTCCGCTACGGCTCAGCCATTTTTTATTTAGTACTTCCTTTGGGTGATACAAATTTTAATAGGAAATTGGATGTTGAAGACGTTATTCTGATTCAAAAGGTCATTGCAAAAATTAATCACAAACCATATTCCTATGACCTTTATGACGTGAACCAAGACGGAGAAATCAACCTGGAGGACGTGCTGCTCGTACAGAAAAAGATAGCAAAAATAATACCATACTAAACGGATGCTTTGAAGCAAGGTGCGTTTAAGGAGAAAACCATGAAAAAAATAATATGTGTAATCTTGTCGCTGCTTTTGCTTTTCAGCCTTGCGACAACTGCTGTCTCGGCGGAAGAGTGGGGCGAAAATTTTTATCTCGCATATCACTACTTCGGTACAAATAACGGATATGATATTTGTGCCATAGATGCCCTATTTACAATAATGGCGCGTGAAGAAGTGATAGGGGGATATTTATTCTTGTCATCTTGCTTAAGTTTAAATGAACCAGATGAACAAATGGCGCTGTACGCGGTAAGAGGCGATGAACAATTTAATATCAAGGACGCCTACGAACAGGGGTTAATTGATATCGGCGCGGTTGCGGAGATGGTAGACGGGTTTATATATAACTCTAACCCGTTTTATTGGGCATTTCCCTTGGGAGACACAAATTACAACAAGAAATTGGAAGTTGCAGACACAATCCTGATACAGCGGTTTATTGCAAAGATAGATAGCTGGCCTAACCATTATAACCTTTATGACGTAAACCAGGACGGGGAAATCAACCTGGAGGACGTGCTGCTCGTACAGAAAAAGATAGCAAAAATAGTACCATACTAAACGGATGCTTTGAAACAAGGTGCCTTTAAGGAGAAAACCATGAAAAAAATAATATGTATTTTGATGCCGCTCGTTTTACTTGTGTCGGTTTCGACGGCAATGATTTCTGCGGAAGAATTGGATGACGGGTTACATCTTAATTACCATTATTTTGGAACGAGTAATGGATATGATATTTGTACCATAAATGCGATTTTTTCTATTATGGAGCATGAAGAAGTAATAGGGGATTATTTGTTTATGTCACCCAGCTTAAGTTTTCCGGAAACATGTTTGGCGCTATACGCGGTAAAGGGCGATGAACAGCTCTATATTAAGGATGCCTACGAACAGGGTTTAATTGATATTGGTGAAGTTGCAGAAATGGTAGATGAGTTTTACCATGGTTCTATTTTTTATTTTGTATATCCCTTGGGTGATACAAATTTTAATAGAAAATTGGATGTTGAAGACGTTATTCTGATTCAAAAGGTCATTGCAAAAATTAATCACAAACCATATTCCTATGACCTTTATGACGTGAACCAAGACGGAGAAATCAACCTGGAGGACGTGCTGCTCGTACAGAAAAAGATAGCAAAAATAATACCATACTAAACGGATGCTTTGAAGCAAGGTGCGTTTAAGGAGAAAACCATGAAAAAAATAATATGTGTAATCTTGTCGCTGCTTTTGCTTTTCAGCCTTGCGACAACTGCTGTCTCGGCGGAAGAGTGGGGCGAAAATTTTTATCTCGCATATCACTACTTCGGTACAAATAACGGATATGATATTTGTGCCATAGATGCCCTATTTACAATAATGGCGCGTGAAGAAGTGATAGGGGGATATTTATTCTTGTCATCTTGCTTAAGTTTAAATGAACCAGATGAACAAATGGCGCTGTACGCGGTAAGAGGCGATGAACAATTTAATATCAAGGACGCCTACGAACAGGGGTTAATTGATATCGGCGCGGTTGCGGAGATGGTAGACGGGTTTATATATAACTCTAACCCGTTTTATTGGGCATTTCCCTTGGGAGACACAAATTACAACAAGAAATTGGAAGTTGCAGACACAATCCTGATACAGCGGTTTATTGCAAAGATAGATAGCTGGCCTAACCATTATAACCTTTATGACGTAAACCAGGACGGGGAAATCAACCTGGAGGACGTGCTGCTCGTACAGAAAAAGATAGCAAAGCTGGTACTGTAATGTAAGTTAAAAATTTTAACCTGCTGCAATAACAAGAAAAAAGGGATGTCCGGCGCTTGTCCGGGCACCCCTTTTTTCTTTTCAATTCATGGCGTTAGGCAGGCCGGTAATTTTTGTCATATTGGAATACGGCGGCGAATAGATATAGCTTAGAAACAAATACCGTCGCCGTGGGCGGACAGGTATTAAAAAGGAGAGATACAAATATGGATTATTCGTTGTCAAAAAAGTCTTTGTCTGTAAGCGAAACGGTATTTGAAGGATGTTTGGAACAGCCGATCGATCTCGATTTCAGCCTGCCGGACTACTGCCCGGATATCCAGCGCATTTTAAAGTGCCAGGCATATCCAAAAATCTTCACAAAAAATGTATCCGGCGACAGGCTCGACGTAGACGGCGCGGCGGTCGTACGTATTCTTTACGTGGACGCGGTAAAAAAATCTGTGCGCTGCAGCGAGCACGTCATGCCGTTTACAAGCTCGTTTAACCTCAAAACCACGCCGCAGAACGCAGTCGTCCTTGCAAACGCCAAACCGGAATACTTGAACTGCCGGGCGTTAAGCCCCAGAAGGCTCGATATCCACGGCGCGTTTACTGTCTGCGCGAAGGTCGTAAGCAAGGCGGAGAGGGAAAACGTCTGCGCTATCGACGGGGACGACGTACAGATGATGAAAGCGTCTTTCCCGGTTACGACCGTCACGGGCAGCGGGCAGCAGCTCTTTACCGTTTCTGAGGACATCGAGCTTGGCAGCGGCAAGCCGCCGGTCGAATCTATACTTCGTACGGACGCAAAGGCGTACCTGACGGAGTGCAAGGCCATCACGAACAAAATGATGATTAAGGGCGATTTGAACCTCAAGGTGCTTTACCTTGCCGACCTCGATACCGGCGCCGTGGAGGTGCTCGATTATACCATTCCCATTAACCAGATTATCGACGCGGACGGCGTTGACGAAAACGCCTCCTGCGATACGGTGCTCGAGGTCATGACCTACGACGTGCGCGTGCGCAACGACCTTTCTGAAAGCGACACGATTCTGTCGCTCGAAGCCAAGCTTTGCGCGACAGTCACCTCCTATGGGGAGGATGAGGCGCAGCTCGTTACCGACGCGTATTCTACCGTCTATGACCTTGACCTTACCTTCGGGCAGGTACAGCTGCCAAGGCTTATGACCATCATTAACGATACTTATGTCAATAAAAGCACAGTGGAGTCAAGCTCCTCTGGAATTACCAAAATGCTCGACCTGTGGAATGAGCAGTGCACCGTCAAGGCGCTTGAGGAAAACGGCAGGATGGTGCTCACCGGCAAATTCAACGTGTGTATTTTGGCGCTCGACAGTGAAGACGCTCCTTTCTATACGGAACGCGCGGTAGACTTTACGTATCCGCTCAGCCTCGACGGCGAAATCAAAAACCTCATCGCGGCCCCGCGTGCGCAGGTGGTTTCCATCAGCTACCGCCTGGGCGACGGCAGCCAGCTGGACCTGCGCACGGAAATCCAGTTGTCGGTCCCTGTATTTGAACATAAATCCACACGCGCCGTCACGGCGGCGTCGGCAAACGAGGAGCACCTGCGCCAGAAGGACGACAGCGTGGCGCTCACACTCTATTATGCCGGAGACGGGGAAAAAATCTGGGACATCGCAAGGGATTACTGCATCTGCTGCGACGCGGTCAAGGCGGAGAACGATTTAGCGGAAGACACCGTAGCGCAGGGCAGGATGCTGCTCATACCCAACATATAAAAAGGAGGAAGTCACTGTGGAAGAGCGAAATATTTATCAGGACATTGCCCGCAGAACAAACGGCGACATCTATATAGGAGTGGTAGGCCCCGTCCGTACCGGAAAATCTACGTTTATCAAGCGGTTTATGGATACGCTTGTCATTCCGAATATCGCAAACGACAGCCGGCGTGACCGCGCTGTCGACGAGCTGCCGCAGTCCGCCGCGGGCCGGACCATTATGACCACGGAGCCGAAATTCATCCCGGAGGACGCGGTTGAGGTGAACATCGGCGGAAACGCGACCTTCAAGGTCAGGATGATCGACTGTGTCGGCTATATCGTGCCAAGCGCCATCGGCTATATCGAGGACGAACAGCCGCGTATGGTCAAGACGCCGTGGTTCGAGGATGAAATCCCGTTCAATATGGCCGCGGAAATCGGTACGAAAAAGGTCATTACCGACCATTCGACCATCGGCCTCGTCATTACGACCGACGGTACCATCAGCGATATCCCGCGTGAAGAATACGAAGAGGGCGAGGAGCGCGTCATCAAGGAGCTCAAGGAAATCAACAAGCCCTTCGTCATCCTTTTAAACAGCGTACAGCCGAACGCGCAGGAAACGCACGTCCTTGCCTCTGAGCTTGCGCGAAAATACGGGGTACCCGTCGTGCCGGTCAGCTGTATGGATTTAGACGAAAACGAAATCAAGCGAATTCTTGCCCAGATTCTGTTTGAGTTCCCAATTAAAGAAATCAAGGTTGATATGCCTAAATGGGTTTCCTCGCTTGAAAAGGAGCACTGGCTTCGGAGCAGCATCTTTACCGCTATCGTCAATTCGGCGCAGAACGCCGAGAAAATCCGGCAGGTGCAGGATATCACGCGCGACATCGGCGCGTGCGAGTATGTCACGAGCGCACAGGTCAGCGCCATCGATTTGGGGCAGGGGCACGCGAAAATTTCCGTTTCCCTCAACCAGACGCTGTTCTATAAGGTGCTTGGGGAGAAAACGGGCTTCGATATTCGCGACGAGGGCGGAATGCTCGACTGTATGCTGGAGCTTGCAACACTCAAGCAGGAATACGAGCGCATTCGCGACGCATACAACGACGTGAACGAAACGGGCTACGGTATCGTCATGCCAACAATGGAAGAGCTGACGCTCGAGGAGCCTGAAATCGTCAAGCAGGGCGGCAAGTACGGCATCCGCCTGCGCGCCTCCGCGCCGTCTATCCATATGCTCAAGACAAATATTACTACTGAGGTTACGCCAATCGTCGGCTCGGAGCAGCAGTCTGAGGAGCTTGTAATGTACCTGCTCAAGGAGTTCGAGGAAAGCCCGTCGAAGATTTGGGAATCGAACATCTTCGGCAAGTCCTTGAACGAGCTGGTTAACGAAGGCCTGCACAACAAGCTGACCCGTATGCCGCCGGATGCGCGCAACAAGCTCAAGGAAACCATCGAGCGTATTATCAACGAGGGATGCAACGGCCTTATTTGTATTATCCTTTAACCCAGTTTAGCAGATATTCCCGCGCGGACACCCGTGCGGGAATTTTTCGTTGTAAGAAACAGTATATATTGTGCACAAAATCTGGTAGGTTTTTATGGATGTTATGGCATGGAATCTGACTTTTTTTCAATTTTATGTTGGTATTGTGCTATTTCATCCGCTTGCAATTTTCCATGGTATTCATTATTATTAAAGGTAAGGGCGCTAAACGGTTCATTCGTTTTCAGGAGAAGACGTGCGGCTGGATTACATATGCCAGCGCCCATGGAAGAGTAACATATTTACGGAAGAATGAAAGGAATGATTGCATTGAAGAAGCTGACAAGCCTGCTGCTTGCCGTTTTAATGCTCTGCGGAATCGTCGTCTCGGCTGGCAGCTTGACGGCGGATGAGTCGCGGGCCGCCGCGGGGTACCCCCTGAGGAACAAAACCGACATGGAGCAGAAGCGCGGCGTTTATTATGAAATCTTCGTCCGCTCGTTTGCCGACTCGGACGGCGACGGCGTTGGCGATTTCAACGGCGTGACCGCAAAGCTCGACTACTTAAAGGATTTGGGCGTCGAGGGTATTTGGCTGATGCCTGTGAACGAATCGAACTCCTACCACGGCTACGACGTGACGGATTATTATACCGTCAATTCCGACTACGGCACGGAGGCCGATTTTAAAAATATGCTCACAGAAGCGCACAAGCGCGGCATCAAGGTGATTATGGATTTCGTCATCAACCACACAAGCAGCCAGCATCCATGGTTCACAGCGTCTAAGAACGTAAACAGCCCATATCGGGACTATTACACATGGGTATCCCCAAGCGACCCGGACTACAATCCGTCCGATACGTCCGCATGGGGCTCCCGTGTATGGCAGCGTTCCGGAAACTACTATTATTATGGTATGTTTTCCAGCGGCATGCCCGACCTCAACTACGAAAACCCGAAGGTCAGGGAAGAGGTAAAGGCCGCCGCTAAGAAATGGCTGGAATTCGGTATCGACGGCTTCCGCCTGGATGCGGCGATGCACATCTACGGCGACAACGAGTACAAGCATATTACAGAAAGCCAGACATATAAGAACCTTGAATGGTGGAACGAGTTCGCGATTGCCTGCGAAGAAATCAATCCCGACGTTTACCTTGTCGGCGAGGCATGGCAGGGCAGCGAGGCGCTCGCGGAATATGCCCAGCCGTTCGATACGAAGTTTGACTTTGCGTTTCAGGAGAACCTGACCGACGCGGTACAGAGGGAAAGCGCAAACGTAAACAATTCCCAGTCGCTTGCCGAGTTCTTACAGAACGTGCAGGAGCAGCATTACGCCGCCGACAGCAAGTACCTTGATGGCGTGTTCGGCTCAAACCACGACCAGAACCGTATTATGTCAGTCGCAAAAAATGAACAGCAGGCGAAAATGATTGCAAGCATCTACCTGACGCTCGACGGTAACCCATATATCTATTATGGCGAGGAAATCGGCATGAAGGGCGTAAAGCCCGACGAACGCATCCGCGAGCCGTTCAAGTGGACGGCAGACGGAAGCGGCATGGACACCGACTGGGAAAGCGCGTCTTCAAACCGCAGCACCGTGCCGCTGTCCGAGCAGATAAATAACCCCGATTCCATGTACAGCTTTTATAAAGAGCTGATTGCGGTGCGCCAGAACAGCACGGCACTGACCTACGGCAAGTTCGAGTCGGTCGATACCGGAAGAAAGACGGTTATGGGCTACATGCGTACGTCCGAGGACGAGAGCGTGCTTGTGCTCCATAATTTCTCCGGCAGCAGCATTACGTTCGACCTAGCGGCTGCTAACGGCGCGCAGACGCTCATGTCCGACAGCGGTAAATCGGGCGTCAGCGGCAGCAGCGTTACGCTCGACGGATATTCCAGCCTCATACTCAAAACCTCCGACGAGCCATTGAAGCTCGGCGACGCGACGGGCGACGGAAAAATCAACCTGCAGGACGTTCTGGAGATGCAGAAGCATATGGCGGGTATGCTGGTGCTGAAGGGTAAATTCTTTACGGCTGCCGACGTCAACGGGAACGGCAAGATTGAGCTGGTCGATGTGCTTTCTGTTCAGAAATACCTGGCGGGCGTCACCGCGGAAGTCGAATAAAATAAAAATAGATATTGCCGCGGCCGACTATGACCGCGGCAATTTTTTAAATTGGGACAGAAAGGGTACAGAATATGAAAAAATCAGTATCTGTTTTACTCAGCTTAATACTTTTAGCCGGCATTTTAACGTTTGCGGGCTGTACGCCCGGCGGCGAATCCTCTCAGCCAGATACACAGCCGCCGTCTTCCGCGGATTCCTCCGCGTCGTCCGGGGCAAACGCCAAGCCCGCCTATGCGCTGCGGGACAAAGGGGATATGGAGCAAAAGCGCGGCGTTTATTATGAAATCTTCGTCCGCTCGTTTGCCGATTCAGACGGTGACGGCATAGGCGACTTTAACGGTGTTACCGCGAAGCTCGATTACTTAAAGGAGCTCGGTATCGACGGTATTTGGCTGATGCCCATCAATGAGTCGGACTCTTATCATGGCTACGACGTAACGGATTACTATGCCGTCAATTCCGACTATGGCACGGAAGCCGACTTTAAGAAGATGCTGGAAGAGGCGCATAAGCGCGGCATCAAGGTGATTATGGATTTTGTCATCAACCACACGAGCAATAACCATCCGTGGTTCAAGGCTTCTAAGGATGGGGACAGCAAATATCGGGACTATTACACATGGGCTGCAAAAGACGACCCGGATTTCGATTCCTCCGACCGTTCTCCCTGGGGTTCCCAGGAATGGCATAAATCGGGAGACAGCTATTTCTTCGGTATGTTCTCAAGTGGGATGCCCGACCTCAACTACAGCAATGAAGAGGTTCGCAAGGAGGTCAAGGCCGCCGCTGAAAAATGGCTGGAGCTCGGCGTGGACGGCTTCCGGCTGGACGCGGCTATGCATATCTTCGGCGACAACGAAAACAAGCATATCGAAGACCAGCTGGCAGAGAACCTCAAATGGTGGAATGAGTTTGCGATTTCCTGTGAAGAAGTCAATCCAAACGTTTATCTCGTTGGAGAGGCATGGCAGGGAAACGAGGCGCTTGCCGAGTATGCCCAGCCGTTCGACACGAAGTTCGATTTCGCCTTTGAGGAAACCCTGATGCAGGCAATTAAGAGCGAAAGCACAATCCACAGTACGTCTGATTCGCTCGCGGGCTTTTTGGAGGAGGTGCAGCGGCAGCACTACGAGGCCGACGGCAAATATATAGACGGGGTGTTCGGTACAAACCACGACCAGAACCGCATTATGTCCCAGACCTTCAGCGAGGAGCAGGCAAGGCTTGTCGCAAATGTTTACCTGACGCTCGACGGCAACCCGTACATCTATTACGGGGAGGAAATCGGCATGCAGGGCGAAAAGCCGGACGAGCGAATCCGCGAGCCGTTTAAATGGACTGCAGATGGCAGCGGTATGGACACTGACTGGGAGGACATGCTTTCAAACGAGAGCACGACCGCGCTTTCCGAGCAAATGGAAGACGAGGGTTCTATGTACCATTATTATAAAAAGCTGATTTCCGTGCGCAAGAACAGCGAGGCGCTCTCAAAGGGCAAGTTTGAGGCAATCGACGCCGGAAGCGACGACGTGATGGCGTACCGCCGCGTTTCGGACAGCCAGACAGTCTATGCCGTGCATAACTTTACAGACGAGAAGGTCACGGTTAAGCTGCCGGACGCCAAGGGCGGCAAGGTTATCTTTACAGGCAGCAAAAAGGGGACGCTTTCCGGCGATACCATTGCGCTCGACGCATATGCGAGTATCCTGATAGAGAAATAAATTTTAATAATCTGTTGATTGATTGCAAGGGAGTGAGCCGCGTACGAAAATTACAGTAATCGGCGGGGGAAACATTGGCACCTTGATGGCTGCGGAATTCGCTCACAAGGGACATGAGGTGACTGTATACACTTCTCGGCCTGAACGCTGGAGCAAGAAAATAGAGGTGTATAACGCTGAGGAAGAGCTCCTGCTTACAGGAATTTTGTCAAAAGTCACAAATCATTTGCAGGAAGCCTTGGCGGACGCCGGGTACGTTTGGGTTGTAGTTCCCGCTCAGGCGTTTGCCGATTTAGCAAGGGATATGACGCCGCTTGTCCATGAGGGCCAGAGAATCGGCGTCGTTCCCGGCAGCGGCGGCGCGGAGTTTGCGTTTCAGGGCATAATTGAGAAGGGCTGTACGCTATTTGGGCTTCAGCGTGTACACAGCATTGCAAGATTGAAGGAATACGGCAAATCTGTCTATGAATTAGGCAGAAAGGCAGAGCTCCAGATTGGCGCTGTTCCGGCAGAGGAGGCCTCGGATATTTGCAGTATGGCGCAAAGCTTGTTCGATATGCCTTGCGCGGCTCTAAAAAACTATCTGTCTGCAACATTGGTTGCTTCTAATTCCATTTTACACACTACAAGGCTCTATTCCATGTTCAAGGAGCATCAGGCTGGCGACGTATATCCGAGAAATTTCCTGTTCTATGAGGAGTGGACGGACGCTTCCTCTGAGATGCTGATTGCCTGTGACCGGGAGCTGCAGGAGCTTTGTGATAAAGTCCCGTTGGATTTGAGCGCCGTAAAGTCTCTGCGGGAGCATTACGAAAGCCATACGGTAAAAGCTATGACGGAAAAGATTAGCGGAATCAGGGCGTTTAAAGGCCTGCTTTCTCCAATGAAAGAAGTGGAAGGCGGCTGGGTTCCGGACTGGTACTCCAGGTATTTTACATCCGACTTTCCCTTTGGGCTTAAAATTATTAAGGATTTGGCAGAAGTCTTTGGTGTTCGGACGCCCAATATAGACGTCGTATGGGATTGGTATATCAGAACTGCCTGGCGGGAGGATGTTAAAATTTTCAACATCGGGCTGGACCGAAAAGGCCTGATAGATTTGTATAACTTCCCGCACAAGGAAAACGCCGTACCATTAAGGTCCTAAGCTGCAAGATAATAAAAAGTTTTCGGCCGCCTGCATTTTGCAGGCGGTTTTTTGCAGCTTGGCAGTAAAATCCCGCAGGTCGGTTTTAATCGCTTGCTTTGGGGGATATTCACCGTATAATAGAGCTGTAAGGAATCCTTGGACTGAAAGAAGGAGGGAGAACGTGAAAATACAGCTGAACCAGGACCCGGCCTTTACTGAAACGGAAATCATTATAAACTGCCCGCATGCGGACGAAGATATCCTGCGGCTTATCGCGTCGCTGCGTGTTTCTGAGCAGAAAATCACAGGGGAACTCGACGGAGAGCTGCGCCTGCTCGATATCAAAGATGTTTTATATATCGATACCGCTGATAAACGTACGTTCCTGTATACGGAAAAGCAGGTATATAAAAGCACGCTTCGCCTTTACGAGCTGGAAGAGCGCCTTGCCGGAATGGACTTTTTCCGGGCGGGCAAATCCTGTATCGTCAATTTCTGCCGCATCAGAAGTATTCGCCCGGAATTCGGCGGCCGCATGCTGCTTACCATGGAAAACGGGGAGAAGCTCTATGTGTCGCGCCAGTACGCGGTGGAATTAAAAGAAAAGCTAGACAAACTGGAAAGGGGAAAACAAGTATGAAACGATTTTTACAGCATGTTGTTGAATGGAAGACGGCGGCCTGCTATATGTTTACGGGAACCATAATCCTTTATATGTTGATTGCCGCCATCATGGGGCAGGAAAGCGCGAGCCTTATAACGCTGCTCGGCCTTTTGATTATCTCTTCGGTCGGCACGCTAATCCAGTATTTGTGTTTTACGCAGAACATTATCAAGAAAATGCGCTATACCGGGCGGTTGTTCCTGTTCCTGCTCTTATTCCTGCCGGTCCTTACCGCCTGCGCGCTTACGCTGCACTGGTTTCCGCCGCAGTACGCGCTGGGCTGGCTGATTTTCATTGGCATCTTTCTTCTGGTGTTTGCGGCGATGACCCTTGGGTTTGAAATTTTCTACCGCGTTACCGGCAAAAAATACGACGGCCTTCTGGGTCAGTACAAGAGGGATAAGGAAAAGAAAACACGCGGATGACGGCATAATGAAAAAAGCCCGGCCTGATTTACTGGCTGGGCTTTTTTATGTAGGATGGTCAAACATGATGGACAGGATAAGCCGAATGTATAGCTGATGGCAGAAAAATAGATTTTTCATGATGTACCGCCTTACGGCGAAATGATGGATTGCTTTGCAAAATGATGTGCCTTCGCTCCGCTGCGGCATGATGTAATGTTTGGCCCTATGTCCCGCGGGACACATCATTGCCGAAGGCAGCATCATCGCACGAAGCGCGGCATCATTGCACGAAAGGGCAAACATCATTCAAAAAAGTTCCTTTTGCAGTGTTAAACCCCATTCAGCTGACAGGCTTATCCTTTTCCTGGGCATTTTTACCGCTTGACAGCCTAACGGTTGTTCGGTATAATATACCTAACGATTGATAGGGAGTATGGATATGACCACAAAGGATAATATTATAGAACAGGCGCTGCGCCTGTTTTCCGCCAAGGGCTTCGAGGCGGTTTCCGTCAGGGACATTGCCCGCGCGGTGGGCATTAAGGAAAGCTCGCTTTATTACCACTTTAAAAACAAGCAGGATATTTTCGACACCATTGTCGATACCTGTTTTCAAAAGGCCAATGAGTATTTCCGCAGGCAGTCGCTTCCCTTTGAAGAGGGGGACGATATTTCCATGTACAGCGGTATCGATACGGATACGCTCACCGGGCTGATTTTTTCTACCTTTGGCTATTTTTTTGACGACCCTTACAATGTGATGTTCCGCAGGCTGTTGACCGTCAGCCAGTTCGATAACGAAAAGGCGCGCCGGATTTACCGCCAGCTTTACCGTGAATATCCCATCACCTTTCAAACGGGTATTTTTAAAATGCTCATGAAAACGGGAGAATTCCGGGAGGAGGACCCGGCTGCAGTTGCTATGGAGTTTTATGCCGTGCCCTTTATGCTAATCCATACGTGCGACAGCTTGGAGGAGGCAAAACCCGCGCTATCGGAGCATGTACGGCAATTCGTGAGGAACTACCATGTTTAACCGTATCCGGCTATTTACAAGCGGATTCCTGTTCCTTTTCTCCATTTACTGTATTATTTGGAATCCGCAGCTTCCGTTTTCCCTGCCCACATGGGTGTACATAGCCGCAACTGTGTATTTTGCCGCGTTCCCCGTGAAGGATATGCTCCCGCAATTCAGCCGTAACAGGTATAAGGGCCGGCAGTTTGGGTACGGATACGAGGGAAAGCCAGACTGCACGGACACGGCGCTTTTACAAACAAAACGGAAATACGACCGCCGCGCTTTGGCGGTGCTCGTATTCTGGCTATGCTTCATGGCTTCGGCCGGCTCGCTTTACTTAACCGGTGTAATCGGGCGGGAATGGATATTTTTCTTTTTTGCCCTCTCCAACTTTGGAGTTTACTTTTCCATTTTTTTCTGGTGCCCGTTTTATTCGCTGTTTTTACGCCCGGAATGCTGTATGGAATGCCGTATTTATAATTGGGACAGCTTTTTTTCCTACAGCTTTCTGATTTATTTACCGTCGGTATGTACTGTACTGCTGTTTTCCCTGGGGGTACTTTCCCTGCTCGTATGGGAAAGTATGCATCACAGGCACCCCGAGCGGTTTTATAAAGTAAGCAGCGCTGGCCTTGCATGCGAGCTATGCGACCATGAAGCCTGTAAGCAGAACAAAAAGAAATTTTTCAGCAAAGAGCTTAAGGAGGAAGAAAAATGAACGCTATTATCCTGTATTATTCTAAAACCGGCTTTACAAAGCGTTACGCACAGTGGATAAGTGAAGCGCTTTCCTGTGAATGCGTTTCCTTTGAACAGCGCGGCCGCGTCGATTTTTCCAAATATGATACGGTTATATTCGGCAGCTGGGTGCAGGCGGGCAAGGTGCAGAAGCTCGGCTGGCTCAAAAAACAGCTCCCTGCGTGGGCGGATAAAAAGGCCGCGACTTTCGCCGTAGGCGCCATGCCGCCGGACAGCCCGGTGACATTGGATTTGCCAAAGAATAATTTAACGCCGCAGGAGCGGGAGAGGGTGGAATTGTTTTATTTTCCCGGAGGTCTAGACTATGACAAGATGTCTTTTTTCAATAAAAAAATCATGAAGATGTTTGCCTCGATGATGTCGAAAAAACAGGATAAAACGCCGCAGGAGGAAGAGGCGGCGCGTGCGCTTTCACAAACCTACGACTTATCCAGCCGGAAATTCACCGAGCCGCTGTTAAGCTTTTTAAGGGAACGGGACTAAAAACCTGTTCCCTTATTTTTCAAAAAAAATTGAAAATTTATGGAAGATACCCTTGACAATTTGGTTAGTCGCTGCTAATATAAATACGGTTAGAGATTGCTAACCTTTGTTTTTTGGTTAGAGGTTAGACAAGACTTACTTAAAGCGAGGAGTGAATATGATGCCGTTGACGCTTGCAGGTATCGGAGAGGAAAACATGATAAAAAAAATCGGCGGCAAGCCTGAGATAAGGGCGCATCTGGAAAATCTCGGGTTTGTGACCGGGGGGAACGTCACAGTAGTTTCAGCCATGGGCGGCAGCCTCATAGTCAATGTCAAGGAATCCCGTGTGGCAATCAGCCGTGAAATGGCAAATAAAATTATGGTGTAAGCCATTTTGAGTCAACAGGGAGGAATCGAAATGAAAACGCTGAAGCAGGCAAAAATCGGGGATACGGTCACTGTGGTGAAGCTCCATGGGGAGGGCGCCGTCAAGCGCAGGATTATGGATATGGGCATTACCAGGGGGATTCCAGTGCATATCCGCAGGGTCGCTCCTCTGGGAGACCCGGTTGAGGTTACCGTCAGGGGCTACGAGCTTTCCATAAGAAAAGCGGACGCAGGAATGATTGAGGTGGAATAGTTCCTTTTTGAGACTAAAAGGAATTGTTTTTGGCGCGATAGGTTAGCCGTGGCTAACCTATCGCGTATCCGGGCCTATCGTATTTGGAAAGGAAGATTTTTATGAACATTAGAATCGCCCTGGCGGGCAATCCGAACAGCGGCAAAACGACGCTCTTTAACGCCTTGACCGGTTCCAACCAATTTGTGGGAAACTGGCCCGGCGTTACGGTGGAAAAAAAGGAAGGCAAGCTTAAAAAACACGATAATGTTATTATTACAGACCTTCCCGGCATTTATTCCCTGTCGCCCTATACGCTGGAAGAGGTCGTTGCAAGAAAATATCTCATTGAGGAACGGCCCGACGCTGTCCTCAATATTATCGATGGCACAAACCTCGAGCGGAATCTATATCTGACCACACAGCTGACTGAGCTTGGTATTCCCGTCGTAGCGGCTGTCAATATGATGGATATTGTCCGAAAAAATGGAGACAAAATTAACATAGAAGAGCTTTCCCGCGAGCTTGGATGCCGTGTCGTCGAGGTATCCGCGCTAAAGGGCAGCGGCGTCATGGAAGCCGCGCAGGCGGCGGTTGAGGCGGCAAACGGCCCCAAAACCGTTGCGCGGCACAGCTTCAGCGGCGCGGTGGAGCATGCAATTGCACACATCGAAGAGGCGGCGGTACATAATCTTCCGGAGGAACAGCAGCGCTGGTACGCTATCAAGATTTTCGAGCGTGATGAAAAGCTGCTTTCCGGCTTAGGCATTGGGAAAGCTTTGCTCGGGCATATCGAGCAGGATATCAAGGCCGCCGAGCAGGAGCTCGGCGACGACGCGGAAAGCATCATTACCAACGAGCGTTATCTTTATATCGCTTCCATCATCAAGGGGTGCTATAAGAAAAAAAATAGGGGGAAGGCTTCCACATCAGATAAAATCGACCATGTGGTCACAAACCGCTGGGCGGCGCTGCCGATTTTCGCGGTCGTCATGTTTATCGTTTATTTCCTATCCGTTTCGACGGTCGGTACCTGGGCGACCGACTGGGCAAACGACGGCGTGTTCGGCGACGGCTGGCACCTGTTTACCATAGGCGCGGCCGAGTATGAAGCGGCAGCCGGCGCATATGCGGAACAGGGCGCTGTCGTCGCGTCTTTTGAAGCGGCGGCAGAGAAGGCGGGGATTGACCCGGATAAAGCAGCAAGCCTCACAACAACCGCTTACCTGTATGACGACGAGGGCAGCGTGGAGGAAGAAATACCCGTTACATACGCTTCCTATAAGGAAGCGGCAAAGATTGAAGAGCCAGACCCCGCAAATTACGGCGTCTGGGTACCGGGCCTTCCCGGGCTGCTTGAAGAAGGGCTGAAAGCAATCAACTGTGCGGATTGGCTGCAGGGCTTGATTTTGGACGGTATTGTGGGCGGCGTAGGCGCTGTGCTCGGCTTTGTCCCGCAGATGCTCGTGCTGTTTTTGCTTCTTGCTGCTTTGGAAGCGTGCGGCTATATGGCACGTATCGCCTTTGTTATGGACCGTATCTTCCGCAAGTTCGGGCTGTCCGGCAAATCGTTTATCCCGATGCTCATCGGCACCGGCTGCGGTATCCCTGGTATTATGGCGTCACGTACGATTGAAAACGAACGCGACCGGCGTATGACGATTATGACTACGACGTTTATTCCCTGCGGCGCAAAGCTCCCGATTATTGCGCTGATAGCGGGCGCCCTGTTCGGCGGTGCGTGGTGGGTAGCGCCGAGCGCTTATTTCATCGGCATTGCCGCCATCATCATTTCCGGTATCATGCTCAAAAAAACAAGAATATTCGCGGGCGACCCGGCCCCGTTTGTCATGGAGCTTCCGCCGTACCACCTGCCGACCGTCGGCAATATGCTCCGTTCCATGTGGGAGCGCGCGTGGTCGTTTATCAAAAAGGCGGGTACTGTCATCCTGCTTTCGGCAATCGTGCTTTGGTTCCTGCAGGCTTTCGGATTTGAAAACGGCGGCTTTGGTATGGTGGAAGACCTCAATCATTCAATTCTTGCTGTTATCGGAGGAGCGATTGCGTGGATTTTCTCCCCGCTCGGCTGGGGCAACTGGCAGAGCGCGGTTGCAACCATTACGGGCCTGATTGCGAAGGAAAACGTCGTCGGTACCTTCGGCGTGCTCTTCGGCGGGTTTGACGAGGTAGCGGAGAACGGATGGCAGATTTGGGCAAATATGAGAACCGTGTTTACACCGCTCGCGGCATATTCCTTCCTCATTTTCAATCTCCTGTGCGCTCCGTGCTTTGCGGCAATCGGCGCTATCAAGCGGGAAATGAACAACGCAAAGTGGACTCTGTTCGCTGTTGCTTACCAGTGCGTGTTCGCATATGCAATCGCCCTTGTAGTGTACCAGCTTGGTATGCTGTTTATTGGGCAGGGCAATATTACCGGCTCAATTGCGGCCTTCCTGATTGCTGCGCTGCTTGCGTTTATGCTGCTGCGCCCTTATAAAGAGAGTACGACGCTCAAGGCTAAGGTGAAAGTATGATAATAAAGGAGGCGTCATCATGCTGGGCTTTTTAGCGGAAAACTGGGGTTCCATTCTCATCGGCGCCATTGTGGCGGCAGCCGTTGGTTTAATTGTTGTGAAGCTAATCCGCAATAAGAAAAAGGGGGAAACCTCATGTGGCTGCGGCTGCGGCCACTGCCCATCTTCGGGTATATGCCATAAAAGATAAAGGCCTGCCGCAAGGCAAAAACCGGCGGGGCGCGATTTGATTCACGCCCCGCCGTCGCTGATGTTATACACTATTTCAACTCTGTTAGACCTCTTCGCAAACTGGGTGCAAAACCGCCTTTCAATTTTGCATTAATCAGTCGGTTTAATTCTCTTTTTCTGTCTACTATCTATTGCTTACTTTCCAAATGAATTTACCGCGGCATAAAATAAAATCGTTCATGAAACGGCGTTCTGCCCGGTATGAAAACTGCCGGGCATAAAAACGCCGCTTTTTATAAAATATATAGTTAGTCGATACTAACTGAATAATTTTGCTGAAAGAAAGGATGATAATTATGCGTGTTGTAATTATCGGCGGGAATGAGAGAATGGCCTGTCAGTATGCAAATATTTGTAAGTGCTACGGATGCAAGGCGAAGGTTTTCACGAAGGAAAGCGGTTCGCTTAAAAAAAAGATGGGCTGCCCCGACCTTTTGATTTTATTTACCAATACGGTTTCTCACAAGATGGCCGTCAGCGCGTCCCAGGAGGCGAAACGGAATAAAATCCCAATTGCTCACGTACATGCAAGCAGCGCCTGTGCTTTGCGTAATGTGCTGTCCGAGCGCTGCAAAACCGCTTAAAAAGGGGTCATCCGCTTGTTTGAGAAATATTTAATCGACCACTGCGCGCCGACGCTTGCCTCGCTGAAAACCGGCAGCCTATTTAATTTGCCGCTTTCAGAGGCGGACGATTTACCTGAACAAACACAGCGGTGGAACCGGGAGCTCGGGGAAAAGGGTATTACGCTTTATATCCTGCGGTTTTGCAATCGCGGCGCGCTTATATATGTCTGCAGGACCAGCCGCCTTGAAAAGGAATTAACAAAACCTGAGGTGCAGCGCTTTTTATCGGGTTACGGATACCGGGCGTTTGGCACGGATTACGCGGTCGAAAGGCTGAAGCAGCGGCTTTGTACGGAAGATAGCTTTCCGCATGAAATCGGTATATTTCTTGGCTATCCTCTTGAGGATGTAAAAGGCTTTATTGAAAACGCCGGAAAAAACGCCAAGTTTACCGGATGCTGGAAGGTATATAACAACGAATGTGAAGCAATCAGGACATTCCAGCAATATAAAAAATGCAGGGATGTGTATGCCCGCCTGTGGACGCAGGGAATCAGTGTCCGGCAGCTCACAGTGCCTGTTTGAAATAAATACCGAAATGATGGCGATAAAGGCCGTGGAGCTGCGGCTTTTACCATAGCGGCAAGGGCAGGCTCAAGCGGGTAACCGCATAAAAAGCAGCGGCATTCAAATCATATTTTTTTGGTATGCGCAGTAGCGTGAGGGCCGGCACAGCATTGGCTGTGCCGGCTTTTTGCCGTCATTCCATGCCGAGATACGGTTTAATCATGCCGTAAGCTCCCATACTATTCAGTAGGTTATTTTGCGGAATGCGGGTGTCACAGATGAGTAAAACAATTGTAAAAGCCTTAGCGGCCGTCTCGCTTTTTTTCCTGGCCTTTTTTCTGTCCGATACCTTGGGCGGCAATCTTTATCATTGGCTGGAACGGGAACAAACGGAAATTCTTTTCCAATATGCCACAGACGGGCAGTTTTCCGGTAACATTTATTTTTCCGATGATACGAACAAACGGTTCGGCGTTCCGGGCGGATTGCCGGGAATTGCAGATGACAGCAGCTTGTCCGGCATTGCTGAACAGCTTACAAAAGAGCAGTGGGAAATGGCGGGGATTTTAGAGGAGAATACGGCTTATATGGAATATCTTTATGGACAGGGGACCAGCCTGTCAGGGCTGTTCACCTTCAGCGAGCGGCTGGCGGGGCTTCAGGATGGCCTTACCTATGCCTGCCGTTACGTGCTTTTCCTGATTTGGGTGATTGTGCTGCATCTTTTGATGCGGTGCCGCCCCGCGCTGTATTTCGGTATGGGGCTGCTCTGTGTCCTTGCCACCTGCATTCGGCTATCCGGAAAGCTGCCGTCTGTTGTGCTCATCGGTTCGCCTGTCCATCATATGATAGCGGACGGGCTGGTTCCGCCTCTTCTGGAAGCTATGCTTACCTTCTTGATTTTTGACATTACCATCTCATCAATTGAAAAAATCCGCCTCAATCATAAACTGGAGGCACTGTACCGGGATTTGCCCGCCCTGCAGTGCCTGATTATCCGCCTGTCACAGAATTTGGACAGCGATTGTCTCTTCCAAAGCGATATTTCACGTATGCTGCCCAGCTTGAACGCCTATATCCACAGCGGTAAACGGACTAGGAAAAAAGCGGTACGGCTGATTCAGGCAATCGAAAGCCTGTCGGGCCCCCATACCAGCCGTTCATTTCTGGAAGCGGCTGTAGAGCTTCAGACGATTATGCTGGGCAGATAATTTTGCTGCGGGATTACGCGCTGCCCCGGGCAAAATAAAGCTGCGGCCCGCCGCCCTTTTTTGTTTTGGATAATGTACGGAGATAAACCACTGGCAGAGCAGTACAGAGAGAAAGGAAGCGGCAGGCGCCGCAAAGCCAATATAGAGCATGGATGGGCGCGCCGCGTGAATGAGCAGCCATGACAATGGAATACGTACCAGGCAGGTGGAGACAAGGCTGTGAATCAAGGGGAACAGCGTATGCCCGCCTCCGCTGAAGAACGCATTCATGCAAAAGACGAAGCAGACCAGCACACAGTCGAGGCTGTAGGAGCGCAGGTACAGCGCGCCCTGCGCGACAACCTGCGGGTCGCCTGTAAACAAACCGACCATCCCTGGCGCGTTCCACTGTGAGAGGAGCAGGCACCCTATCCCGAAAACGAGGGACAGCCCGACAGACAGGCGCATACAGTGCCGGGCGCGGTTCATCAGGCCGGCGCCATAATGCTGGGCTGTCATGGCGGATAATGCGGCGGAGAAAGCAGTGGTGGGCAGCATACTGAAAACAATGAGTTTTTCTACCACGCCCACTGACGCCGAGGCAATGAGCCCCAGGCTGTTTATCATGGCGGTAAGAACCAGGAAGGACACATTGACCAGTCCCTCCTGTAAGGCGATGGGAAGCCCGGCGGCCAGCACGCCTTTGGCTGCGTACAATCGAAAACAGGGTTCACAGCGCCGGTATCTGCGCAAAAGGCCCTTGCAGCCTAAGTAGATAACAGCCAGTAAAAGGCCGATGATTTGCGCGATAACTGTAGAAACGGCGGCGCCGAAAGCCCCCATGCGCAGCACGCCGACAAAAAGTAAATCGGTAGAAACATTGATTACACAGGAAACCGTTATAAGGATTAGCGGGGTGCGGGAATCCCCAAGCCCCCTTAGGATACCACTGACGACATTGTACCCCACAATAAAGAGGATACCGCAGGCGCATACGGATAAATACTGCCGCGTGGCTTCCAGCGCGCTGGAAGGCACCTGCATCAGGCTGCAGACAGGGTCGAGAAGCAGCAGCGTGCCGGCGGTGAGCAGCAGGGACATGGCGCCGAACACGGCGACCATGGTTTTGACTGCATGGGCGATATCCTGCTTTTGCCGGGCGCCGAAATAACGCCCAATCAGCACCGTACCGCCTGTTGTCAGGCCGATGGACAGGCCGGTGATAGTCTGCATCACTTGTCCGCCGGTCGCGACGGCGGAAACGCCGATTGAATCAGAAAAGCGCCCGACCATAAAAAGGTCGGACGCTCCGTAGCAGGCCTGCAGGATGTTCGACAGAAGAAAGGGCAGGGAAAAGCGCAGCAGGGCGGTAAAGGGATTTCCTTCCGTGAGCCGTCTGTCGTTTGCCATTGGTTCCCCTCCCGCTATTTTATAAAGCAGGCGGTTTAATTTAAAACGGCCTGCTGCTTTATACATATGCGGGGCGGATAAAACGTATGTCAGAACAGGGAAAAGAGGTGCAGCCCTAATACCAAAAGAGCTGCCGCCGCAACAATTACAAGCCATATCCGGTACTCCCGGTCCAGCTTTCGCCTTTCCTCCGGGGTGGGCGGCTCAGGGTATGGGGGGAGGGAGGGCTCGCGGCTTTTTAGCCGGTATTTACGCCTGCATATACCGAACAGCGCCAATCCCAGCAGACACCAGAGAATGCCCGCAATCACGGCGGTTCTGTCAAGCTGGGCCATTAAAAGCAGATAAATCAGTATACTGATTGGTGCGCCTATCCACAGCAGCGGCGCGCGGTACGGGCGCTTTAAATCGGGGCGTTTCCGCCTGAGTCCGCAAGCAGCCAGCATACCAATTACATAATACAGCAGGGTCGCAAACAGGGAAAGGGAAGCGATAACAGACAGGGAATCCGTCGTGATGAGAATCATCATAAGCACGCCCAGGAGCAGGATAGCCAATACCGGCGTTTTAAAACGGGAATGCAGCTTGCTAAGACAGCCGGGAAGCACTCCATCCTTCGCCATGGAGTACAGATACCGTGCCGGGGCGGAAACACTGGCGTTGAGGGTAGAAAAATCTCCTCCGAAGGCAATCCCCAGACAGAGCAGAATCAGCGGAAAGCCTACCGCCCCCGCCAGTTTCATGCCCTCCGCATAGGGTGCTGCCGCATCCGCCAGGGAAGCAAGGCTGCCGGCTGGGACTATACACACCAGCGCCCATTGGAACAGGCCGTTTACAGCAAAAACAAGAAAGGGCGCCAAAAACAGCGCGCGCGGCAGGTTAATCTGTGGGTGCCGGATTTCTTCACCCATGGCGCAGCAGGTTTCAAAGCCGGCAAAGCACCACCAAATCATGGCGACACAGGGAAGGAACCCGGTCAGGCTGAGGCTGTCGGGATTGGGAACGGAGACAGCGCCGCCAAAGTGCATGGCAGGCAGCATGGAGAGAATCCAAACGACGGCCACGCCCCAGAAGAAAAAGAGAAACCCGTTCTGCATCCGTCCGGTCATTTCTACACCCCGTACGGCAAGGAGCAGGAACCCCGCCACCGCAGCACAGGCGATCCACCGGTCGTCTACCGGCAGGGGGACGCCCAGCGCTTCGAGAAGGGTTCGTATATAAAAACTGAAGGCAAGCGCTTCGCCGCTGGCGACTGATACCATGGATATGATGAAGCACCAGCCTGACAGCATTCCGAAAGGCCTGCCGAGGCCAAGGGAAGCGTATTGGTAGGTGCCGCCCGAAAATGGAAGGGCCGCTCCCATTTCTGCGTAAAGCAGGGCGGGGTATATACTAATCAGCAGGGCGGCCAGCGTGGCGAAAATTACAGTGTTCCCAAGCAAGCCGACCACATTGGCGCCAACGGTAAACAGCCCGACCCCAATCACCGTTCCGGTGGTGATGGTAATGGATTCACGCAGGCCGAGACAGCGTTTTAAACAGGGCGCCGGTTTCGATTCCAGCATATGTATCGCTTCCTTTCGCAAAGAAACCGCATTCTCATTCTATGCTGAAAGGGGAAAATTGGACTTTGCTTTTTTATGCCGAATCGGACGCAAACGGCAAAAGCTGCAGGCGGATGCCGCGATAAGTAATTTGAAACAGGCCCCGTTGCTTCTGCATATAAGCAAAGACAGGCACAGCTCCATAGAACCGCGCCTGTCTTTGCTTTATTGTATCATAATGGCCGTCCCAATTTAACAGCTAGTCCAAGGCTTTGATTTGCACTGCTCAGCAAATCAAATTTTTGTATTGCGCTGCTGCTGATAATTCAGACGGTTCTTATATTGTCAGCGTCAATCAGACCGGTGTTTCATCTTCCTGTTTTTCGCCTATACCAGCTGTTCCCCGCGAAAGCCAAGCTCCAGAAGCAGTGCTTTGGCGCCCTTAACGCTATTCTCCATCAGCTCCGAAAGACTCCCGGCGAAGCCTTCGATGTCCCCGCAAAGAAGGGCCTCCCTCAGCGTACCGACATAGGCTCCGTAAAACCCGCTGGCATCCAGCTTTTGAGAGAACATGTGCAGGGCGTGCCCCCACTGCAGCAGCTGGCAAAGCTGGTGGTATACCTCTCGGATGAAGGCCGAGGGGCTGTTTTTTCCGATGAACCGCAGGCAGGTTTTCGCGGTCAGAAACTCCATGCCCTCCTCCGCAAGCCGCCCGATTTCCCGGTCAAGCGCCTGGAAGGGCCTTTTGTCCAGCGAGGATAAGGTATGTACCGCTGCGTTTTTGCAGGTCAGGGCGCACATCTGCATCGCCTGCAGCATTATAAGCAGGGATTTGCGTATTTGTAAATGAGAAAGATCGGGCGGGCCGGCCAGTCTTCCGGAAATCACCCGGGTTCCGACGCCGTTTTGCGTTTCGGTAACACGGATGTCGTTTAATAGCTCCAGCGTGCGCCGCATGGTAATCAGGGATACGCCGTATTCCTGCGCAAGCGCCTGGCAGGAGGGCAGCAGCGCCTCCTGCTTGTAAACCCGTGCGTCGATTTTGCTCATCAGCTCTGCGGCCAGCGTGTAGCACAGCTGCGGGTGCTCCCTGTAAATCTGCCATTCGAACCGGACCTGCTCCACCGGCTCCGGTGCGTCCAGCATAACGTCCAGGCTCGCAAAGAAGCGCTGCATGACGTCCCTGTCAAAAGCCTGCATGGCCTCTACCGCTTTTTCCACGTTCCTGGCTTCTATGTGGCCGAGCATCCGTTCGATATGCTTCGACGCAGCGGCGCCCGCATCGTCAAAATTCGCGGGATGCTGCAGATACGGCGTCCGGAGATACCGGACCATCTCCCAGTGCAGATTGAGTACCAGGGGATTGTTCAGCGGCCGCATGGCCTCAGCATAGAACATATTGACCTGCTTTGCCGGGTGCCCCTTCCGTTTTTTCAGCTGCGACCGGATTTGATGGATAGAATCCTCGGTTTGCTTCTGCAGACAGAGCCGGGCAATTGGGTCGAAAAGAATCCCGGAGTTCCGGCACATGTCGTCCATACCCTCCCTGCGGGACAAAAAAGCGGCCCGGTACCGCTGCTCCTGCTGCTCGTCCGGCTGATAGGTTACGGTACTGCGCTTGCGTTCGGTGGTTTCAATTACGCCTTCCTCCCGCAGCCGCAAAAGCGCCGTCCGGACGGTCAGGGGGTTCACCTGAAACTGCCGGCTGATATACTGGATGGACGGAAGCTGTTCTCCCGGAAGAAAATAGCCGAATAAAATCCGGGAAGAAAAATAATCGTAGATGATTTCCGTCATACTGTTATTTTGCACCGCGCGTCCTCCTTTTTGGATGAATTCATCATGCTTCAGGCACATATTCCTTTAAGAAGAAACGAAGCCCCATGACGGTGACGGCAGCCCCCTGCCTTTAATGGTTCCCTCAACGCGTGCTGCGGGATATGCCAGTATCTGCTCTCCCGCGCTTCAACGCCAGCCATTTAGGCAATCACCAAACTGGAAGCTGACCATTACACAAACTCAACTATTACAATCTCATTTCCGTCAATGTCGCTTAAACGAACCTCATAAGTTCCCCAATCATATCTAATAGCCTCAGAGAGCAGAAGCCCTTTTTTCTTTAAGTTTTCTATTGTTGAATCAAGATTTTCTGTTTGAAAAACAAAGGATTGATGTCCAGTTGGCTGTGCGCCCCATGCTTTGCAATCCCATATGCAGAGAGTGGGCGCGTTTTCTATAAAGCCAAAATAAACCCCATTTGAATCATCTGCATCGGTTTTAATAACGGGTATTTCTAATACCCGCCTATAAAACTCAATAAGTTCTTTTGCTTGCTTAGAAAAAATATTTGTACAATAGTATCCTGTTATCATATTCTCCTGCCTCCAAAAATAGAAATCATCTACTACTCGCCTTTTCCGCCAAATGCACTCCATATTTTCTTAATCCTAATCCTTCGGCTTATATGTATCGAATATAGCCGCATATTATTTTAACAATTCTTATTAAGCGTTCGTTTCACTTGTGCGCCGAACAGGGTACCCTTTTGACATATTGTCTATAATCTGTTTTCTCATAAACCTGGTAGCCATGCGTATTCGCAGATATTTTGACCACCTTGGCCAGCTGGAAGAAATACTAATTTTTATTATTATAGCATGGATTTACGCGGGAATCCACATGTGACAACCGGCGGCCAGCCAATGTTGCTTTTTTCGTGGGCGTCTGCTATAATAAACTGGTATGATAATGAGCAAGGTGGGCGGGGGAATTTTAGTATGAACCCGGCATGGCTGGCTACCCTGCTGGAAACGGGAGCAGATATGAAACGCGCTGCGGCGTTTTCCGGAAACAGCGCCCTGTACCGGAAGCTTCTGCTGAAATTCCCGCGGAACGGATACCTTTGATAGATTGAGCCAGCGCTTCAGACGAACGGCTGGAAGGCCGCTTTCCGGCGCCTGTACGGAAACCGTATCCCTGCTGCGAAAAACAGCATAAGGCCGTGGCGTTCGTCCTATGAAAAGCTGCGGCATACATACAAAGGACGCTTTGAAATCATCTGCCCAATAGAGGAGGCGCAGGAAATGCCTAATGAAAAAGAGGAGCGCGCGCGGTGGCTGGAAATGCAGTCGGCTGCTGATTATGAATACAGCACCCTGATGCGCCTGCTGAGCGTCAGCGTCAGCAAGCATCTGCTGGACGAGCATTTCACGCTCGTCTGGGCCAACGGCTTTTTTTACGACCTGATTGGCTATCCGCAGGCGGAATTTGAGGCCCGGTTCCACAACCACCCGGAGGAATATTTTGAGAATAACCCGGAGGGCTTCCGGCTTCTGGCGGAATCCGTAAAGGACGCTCTGGACAAAGGGGAAAGCGGTAATTCCGTTTACCTGCCGCTCGTCCATCCCGACAGGGGTTCTTACTGGGTAAAGCTGCAAGCGGCCTTTACGGATGAATATATTAACGGCTGCCGGGTCGCCTACACCACCCTGACCGACGTGACCGAAATGATGCAGGCACGGCAGGAATTTGAAAAGCTGACCCACGAGCAGGATATGCTGATGAGCGCATTAAACGTCAGCGTCAGCAAGCACCTCATCGACGAACACTATACCTGCGTGCGGGCCAATGAGTATTATTACCGGCTCATCGGCTACTCCAAAGAAAAATACGAAGCGTTGTTCCACAACCATGCCGACGAATACTATCAGAACAACCCGGAGGGTTGGGAGATACTCAGCCAAAAGGTCACAGAGGTTTTAGAGCAGGGCGGCGATCAATATGAGCTGATTGTTCCGATGAAATACGAAGATGGCTCCACCTATTGGGTTAAGCTGTTCAGCTATTTTACGGAGGAATATATCGACGGCTTCCGTACCTCATACACGGTCATGACTGACGTGACAGAGCTGGTCCAGACGAAAAACGAGCAGGAGATGCTGATGCAGGCCATGCGTGTCAGCGTCAGCCGCCATCTGGTGGACGAGCATTTTACTGTAGTCGGGGCCAACGATTTTTATTATGAGCTGATTGGGTACTCCAGGGAGGAATATGAAGCCGCCTTCCACAACCACTGCGACGAATATTTTAAGACCAACGAGGACGGCTGGAAGAAAATCCACGGCAAAATAGAGGAAATGTATGCGGCGGGAAAAACGAGCTACGAGCTCTTTGTGCCGCTGAAGCTTCCCGACGGCTCCACCAACTGGGTCAAAATGACGGGCTTTTTCACGGACGAGTATCAGGATGGCAAGCAGCTGGCCTATACCACTATGGTCGACGTCAATGAGCTGATGCAGATTCAGCAGGAGAAAGCCGTTGCCTACGACAACATCCCGGGCTTTATCGTCAAGCACCGCATCCTGGAAAATAAAATCGTTATGATTGACGCCAGCGACGGCATTACGGATATTTTCGATGTAGATATGGATAAGCTGGAGTCATTCGACGTCTACGCCTCCCTTGAGCCGGAGAGCAGGGCCTTGATTAAGGCGAACCACCCGAATTTCCGCCAAGGCGAGCCCTTTGAGGGGACGCTGCGCATGAAGGACCGGGATGACCGGAAGCGGTGGTTCCAAATCCGCAGTACCTGCACCGATTCCATTGCGGACGACCCGGTCTACCTGACGGTCTTCATCGACGCCACCGACGTCACTGAGCTGCGGGAAATGCAAAAGCAGCTGACCGAACAGAAGGCGGCCCTGCAGGATGCGCTCACGGCGGCAGAGCACGCAAACCGGGCCAAGTCGGATTTTTTGTCCCGGATGAGCCACGACATCCGCACGCCGATGAACGCGGTCCTGGGCATGACCAAAATCGGCAAAAAGTATGGTAACGACCCGGAACGGGTACTGGACTGCTTCCAGAAAATCGACGTCTCCTCCAAGCTCCTGATTGACCTTATCAACGAGGTGCTGGATATGTCCAAAATCGAAAGCGGCCGGATCCTGCTGGCGGAGGAGGAAGTGAACCTGGCAGAGCTTACGCAGGGTATCGTCACCATGGTGCAGCCTCTGCTCCAGGACAAAAGCCTCCAGTTTAACACGTACGTCTGCGGCATTACCCACGAGACGGTAATTAGTGATGTGCAGCGCCTGCAGCAGCTGATTGTGAACCTGCTGTCGAACGCGGTGAAATACACGCCCGAGGGCGGGAGCGTTTCTCTGGAAATCAGGGAAACCCCCGACGGCGAAACAGATATGGCGCATTACGAATTCATCGTCACGGATACCGGTATCGGGATGAAGCCTGAATTCCTAAACCATGTGTTCGAGCCCTTTGAACGGGCGGAGGATGTGAAAATCCAGGCGGTTCAGGGAACTGGCCTGGGGCTTTCTATCTGCAAAAAAATCGCGGAGCAGATGGGCGGTACAATCAAGGTGGAGAGCGCCTACGGGAAAGGCAGCAGGTTTACCGTATCGGTCTATCTCAAGGTACAGGAGGAAAAAATCGAGGCCGGCGCGCTGGCCGGCTTGTCGGTGCTGGTAGTGGATGACGATATGATTGCCTGTGAGAACACCTGCGAGCGCCTGAAAGAACTGGGAAGCTCGGCGGAGGGAGTTGGCGACGGCAGGACCGCCCTTGCCAGGGTGACGGCGGCACATGCCGCGGGGACAGATTATTTCGCGGTTATTCTCGATTACCGGATGCCGGGCCTGGATGGTGTGGAAACTACCCGGCTTATCCGGGAGAAGGTTGGAAACGGCCTGCCAATCATCATGCTTTCGGCCTATGACATGTCGGAGCAGATGGACGCCGCCCGGCAGGCAGGCGCCAACGGGTTTATTACAAAACCCGTGTTCCGGTCCCGGCTCGTGTATAAGTTAAAGCAGTTCATAGGCGGTGCCGCCGAAGAGAACCTGGAAGCCGGTCCGCTGATTGGCGGTTCCTATGAAGGCCGGCGGATACTTCTGGCGGAGGACAATGCGCTGAACAGGGAAATCGCCGTGGAGATTCTGTCGGAAACCGGTGTGGCGATAGACACGGCGGAAAACGGTCAAATCGCCGTGGACATGGTGAAAAACACTCCCACCGGAACCTATGACCTGATTTTCATGGATATACAGATGCCGGTCATGGACGGCTGCACGGCGGCCAAACAAATCCGCGCGCTGCCCCGGGAGGATACGAAAACGCTCCCGATTATCGCCATGACGGCCAACGCCTTCGCAGACGACCGGCAGAAGACAAAGGACGCGGGAATGAACGGCCATCTTGCGAAGCCCCTCGATTTGGAGCAGCTGCGCCGGGTGCTGGAAAAATGGCTTTCCAAATAAGGAAAGCTGGTGGTTTGAATATCCAGGAGGAATAATGATGAGCGATTTTTATTTTGAGCACATGATTATCGGTCAGCAAAATTTGCCGGCGTACGCCAGCGACCCGGATACCTATGACATATTGTATATGACGCAGGCGGCAGCCGCCCTCTACGGGTTTCAGGACGCCCTTTCTGTACTGCAAACGCAGAAGGACGGCATTTCCCTCATCCTTCAAGCGGTTTTTCACTCTCTTTAGGCATGGCAAAGCTGTTTTAGCGCAGATTTTTATGCAGACGGGTCAGCGATGACTGGTTTCCTGCTTGCCGGAATGGCATGGCAAGTTCTGAAATAGCGATATCAGGCGAATACATTGAATGGGTGGTGAGACGACGCGATACCTAAATTGGAAAGAACATGGAATTACAAAAGCCAGAGCGTTATTGCTCTGACTTTTTGTTTTCTGCAATACAATAACTCATTAGGATATGATATAATCTAGAAAATTACATTGATTATATAGAAATTTGCTTGCGACGATGAAAGAACGGTACCGCTTGGAGTAGATGTATCTTGTTTTGCAGTATGATGGAATCAATGCCAAAAGGGGTAAGCTCCGGGCACACGGGCAGCTCCTCTCTGACCTGCTTTTATATACGGGCTTCCGTATATAATAAGAATAGCAGATTGCAGGAGGCGCTTTGGGAATGGATTACCTGACTATAAAACAAGCCGCGGAGAATTGGGTACCGTATGAACGATTCCAAAAGACGGGGAAAAACCATGGGCAAACGAAAAAAAGAATCCCGCATTCCATATATCTTCCATATCAAAATGGTATCCTAAAGCAGGAGGTGTTCCTATGGCGGCACTAATGATTGCTGAAGACGATAAAAAGACGAACGAGGCCATCTGTGAGTATCTGAAATCCGCCGGTCATGAGACGGTTCCGGCCTATGACGGAGCAGAGGCCATACGGATTTTTCGAGAAAAGAAGATTGACCTTGCAGTTTTAGACATCATGCTTCCCAAAATGACCGGGCTGGCCGTGTTACATGAAATAAGGCGGACAAGCCCTCTCCCTGTTCTCATGCTAACCGCGATTGAAGACGAATACACCCAGGTGCAGAGCTTTGACGAGCAGGCGGACGATTATATCACCAAGCCTTTCTCTATGATTCTGCTTGGGAAACGAATCACGGCGCTGCTGCGTCGAAGCGGGCAAAGTATCCTGCCGGATACGATGACATTCGGAGACGTAACCGTGGACTTTTCCGGCTATACGGCCTGGGATTGGGACGGAAAAATTGAATTGACGCCCAAAGAAATTGATTTGCTTCGGCTGTTTGTGGAGCACAAGGGCCTGGTTCTCACTAGAAATCAAATTCTTGACGAGCTTTGGGGCGACGATAATCCCATTATCGACCGGACGATAGACACCTATGTCAAAAACCTGCGCAAAAAATGCCGGCTCGATTGCCTTGTCACAGTGAAGGGGATTGGGTATAAATACGAGGTGAGGGAATGAAACGGCTGAAAATTTACCCGAAAACATTTGTCTATACCCTTGGGCTGCTGCTGTTTATCGTATTGGTGGCCCATGCGCTGCTGTATTTCCTCACCCCGCAGGTCCCGCTGGAGCTGTCGAACAGCCCCGAGGCTGGAGATATGGCGCTCACCGGCAAATTCAATCTGACTCCCTATATCACGCAAATGATTCTCCGGGTTTTACCGATTTCGCTGGGCTGCTGCATCCTGATTTCCGTTCTTTGCTCTTTGTTGTTTTCCAAGCAAATTACGGTTCCGGTCAAACAGATTTCAGCCGCCACCGAGCGGATGGCGCGGATGGACAAAACAGCGGCTTGCGAGCTTCATACAAAGGACGAAATCGGCGTGTTGGCCGGCAACATCAACTGCTTGTATCAAAACCTGCTGTCAGCCATTGGAAATTTGGAAGCCGAAAAGCAGCGCGTGCGGGAAATTGAACAGTCCAAGGTGGATTTTATGCGCGCGGCTTCGCATGAGCTTAAAACCCCGCTCACAGCCCTGAACGCCACACTGGAGAATATGATTCTCGGCATTGGGAAATATCAAAATGTTGACGTCTATTTGCCGGAGTGTAAGGATATGGCGGAGCGGCTGTCGGAAATGATTCAGGAGATTTTGGAAACCTCAAAGCTGGGCGTCCCTTTGATACGCGAAGCACCGGTAAAAGCCGATTTGTCATCCTTGCTGGCCCAGCTATGCGAGCCGTATGAACAGATAGCGAAAGCCCGCAAAATCCTTTTCAAGCAGGATTTGTCGGGGGGCTTTTCCGCTGAACTGCCGCCGCAGAGGTTCGGCAAAGCGGTCTCCAACGTTCTCGCGAACGCCGTCGCTTACACGGAAGCGGGTAAAACGATTTCGGTCTATTTTGACGGCTCCAGCCTGGTGATTGAGAACGAATGCACGCCGATTCCGTCCGAAGCCCTGCGGCATATCTTTGAACCCTTCTACCGGCCCGACTATGCCCGAAACCACGACGACGGCGGGAATGGGCTGGGACTGTATATTGTCGATACGCTCTTAAAAGCGATGGGGCTATCCTATTCGTTTCGCCCAATGGGGCCGCCGCCGGGTATGCGGTTTGTGATTCATTTATAATACAGGGTTTTACAAGGTTGGCGGCCCAGTTTGGAGAATTAATTATGATTGTTAAAAAAGACATACACGCTTTTCATGAAACGAATCGTATTCTGCTTCGAGAAAACGATTATGTATATATCCTGCCGCATCCGGCGCTGCGGGGCCAAATTTCAAATTATACAGTTACATTTCCCAGCCCAGAAATCATTTCAGATGACTATACGGTTATCCCTCACGGGAGCGCGACCTTAGTGTTTTCTTATCATCGGTACGCATTCAGCGGTAACCTATTTGGCCCGATGACCAAGCCCTGCATGGTAGGCGGCCAAGCTAATCAATGCGATATGCTTGTCATCATAGAATTTCAACCGGCGGGTTTATCCGCGCTTACAGGAGAAAATCAGAAAGAATTGGCTGACCGGAGAATTTCATTTGAAATAATCCATTCCACATTGAACAGGCTGATTTTAGACGCGCTGGAACGCGCCGGGAGCTTGGACGAATTGGTCGTCCGTCTCGACAGGATTTTTATAGACAATTTATATGCCAAATGTCCGTCGGAGCTCCAAATTGCGACTGAACTATTGAGGAAAAGCGCTGGAAAGATTTCCTGTAAAGAGCTTGCCGCTTCCGTTTATTACAGCGAACGGCACCTGGGCCGTATGTTCCAAACCTATTTCGGTATGAACACGAAAACATTCTCCCGCTTGGTTCGTATCAACAAGGCAATCCGGCTCATGCAAAATACGCGTTATCCTCTGGAGTGCGCTTCCTGTGAGACAGGGTTCTACGATTTGCCTCATTTTATCCACGATTTTAAATCTGTTTGCGGACTTACGCCTCAGGAGTATCGAATCAAGATGTCCGATTTTTACAGCGAAATCGCAAAGTTCTGATATATAATAAAGTTGTGTATACAACCTCAAAAAATGAGAACACAAAAAAGGAGCGATTTAGAATGAAATTCGACGAAACGACAATCCGCATTTTGGTACGGAAAAACTATGGGGAATGCTTTGATTTCTATACGGAAAAGATAGGGTTGGTTCCTGTTTGGGGCGACCGGAATGGTCCATACACCTCCTTTGCCATAAACAGCGGCGCCCCTCCTTGCTTCGCGATTTTTTCCGGAGAAGCGATGCCGATGTTTCAGGGGTATACGCAGCCTCCCAGCAACGCACAGCCTGACACGGTTGTGGCGGTCGTTCCCACGGCCGACCTGGACGGAGACTACCGGCGGCTGAAGGAAGCGGGCGTTCCCTTTTTGGGTAAACCCCAACACATTGAAGCGTGGGGGATGCGCTGTACCTATTTTAGAGACCCGGAAGGAAACTTGTTTGAGTTGAACGACGCAAGCGGCATATAAGCAAGGTTAGCGCAGTTAGCGGAAAGCTTTCCCGCCGTGCGCAGAGCGGATATGTCCAATACTATGCAAACCCTCCTGTATAAAAGGTACAGGAGGGTTTGCTTGTCTAAAAGAATATTTTGCTTCCGTCTCTTTTTTTCATTCCATACCCACTCCATATTCGTTTCATACAGCCTCCATACCGGCGTGCTATTCTATCGGTACAATAAATATGGAGGTGTTCTTTATGGGCTTTATCAAACGGGCGTTTTTATACGTCACCAAAAAAAGAGGCAAAAGCGCTTTGCTGTTCATCATTCTGCTGGTGATGGCGACCTTTGTGCTGACGGGGCTTTCCATCGAGAAGGCGACGCGGGTCACGCAGGACAATTTACGTTACTCGCTGGGCGGTACATTCGAAATATCGCCCGATTACTCGGAAAACAATCCGTATTACGAGATGGAAACCGACGAAGAGGGCAACTTTACAATTAACACGAAGATGCCCATCACCCAGGAGATAATCGACAAGGTGATGGAGACTGCCGGGATAAGGAGTTACGATGGCATGGCGCAATGCCTTGTCTCCACAAATCTGGACGTAATTCCCGGCACGGTTCCCGTCAAAGACAAATACAGGGACTGGGTATACAGCCGGTGTGTAACGGGCACGGAAAACAACAGCTTCTTCCGGGACGGGACCCTGAAGCTCATCGAAGGAAGCCATGTGCCGGCGGACGGCGGGTATGGGGCGGTCATCAGCAAGGATTTGGCCGAAAAAAACGGCCTGAGCATTGGAGACAGCATTACCTTAACAGCGGATGGCGCTGAAAAAATTGAAATCAAAATCATCGGGCTGTTTGAAGTGGTAAAGCAGGAGCAGGCATATACCAACGTAAACTCCTTTGATAAACTGGAAAACCAAATCTTTTCCGGCATCCAGGCTTATCAGGAGTTAATGTCAGGCTCAGACGCCGCGGCGGGCTATCAAAGCGTCGTATTTGAGGTAAACGACCCGGCGCAGCTCGACGGGATTGTTTCAGAGCTCAAAAAGAACGAGGCCATCGACTGGCGGGCGTTTAAGGTAGAGACCAACAATAAAACCTACCAGGCTGCCGCCGCGCCGCTGGAAAAATTCCAAGCCTTAATCACTACCGTCCTCATCCTTATCGTGGCGGTCAGCGCCGTCGTGCTGTCCCTCATCCTGACCATGTGGGCAAAAAGCAGGATTCATGAAACGGGCGTGCTGCTTTCTATCGGATTCCGGAAAGGGGCTGTCGTCGGCCAGTACCTGGCGGAGGTGCTCATGATTGCGGTGTTCGCGTTCGGGCTGTCCTTCTTCTCAAGTAATCTCATCGCGGGCCAGATTGGCAACAGCCTGTTGCAGGCGCAGGCACAGCCCACACAGGAGCAGACCGGCCCACAGGACGGCAACGGGCTGCAAATAAAGATGAAGGACAATGTAAATCAGGGCGATATTACGATGAACGACGATGGCAATGGCGGGGAACCGATACAAAAAAATGCAGCAGCGGAACCGCTCGACGTGTCCATAGGCCTTGACAATATGGCTGAGCTTTATCTTATCGGTTTCGTGATTATCGTCCTTTCGGTCGGCGTTTCCTCGGCGTCGGTCATGCGACTGAAACCTAGGGAAATCCTGTCGAAAATGAGCTGAAGAAGGGAGAAAAATACAATGTCTGTTTTAGAAACCAAAGAGGTCTTTTACTCCTACGCGAAAGGAAACAGGGTTCTGTCCGGCGTCAGCGCCGTATTTGAAACGGGTTTGATGTATGCGATTGTGGGACCGTCCGGCTCCGGAAAATCTACATTTCTGCGCTGCCTGAACCTTCTGGAAAAACCGGAGGAAGGCGAGATCACCGTAAACGGACAGCAGCTTCTGGATCCGAAGCTGGATGTAGATAAATTCAGAGAAAATGTGGGAATGGTTTTTCAGCATTTTAATCTGTTTCCACACAAAACTATTTTAGATAACATTACAATGGCGCCAATCAAGCTTCTTGGCAAGTCAAAAGAAGAGGCAGAAAAACGCGCAATGGAATTGCTGGAACTGGTAGGACTGGAAGCAAAAGCAAAAGCATATCCGTCCCAGCTGTCAGGCGGACAGAAACAGCGTATCGCAATTGTGCGTTCTCTGGCAATGAACCCGGAAGTTATGTTGTTCGACGAGCCAACATCAGCGCTTGATCCGGAAATGGTAGGCGAAGTTCTGGAATTGATGAAACGATTAGCACAGGACGGAATGACCATGGTAGTCGTAACACACGAAATGGGATTCGCCAAAGAAGTGGCAACAAGAGTGATCTTCATGGATGAAGGACAGATCAAAGAACAAGGAGACCCGAAAGAATTCTTCGAGCATCCAAAAGATCCAAGATTACAAGAATTTTTATCGAAGATATTATAATATAGGAAGAGCACACGTCTGAAC
>OMGT01000129.1_pt1 | contig 53946 bp, 49 predicted proteins | sample 1646101 | NCBI WGS metagenome assembly OMGT01 (sample SAMN05578593, study PRJEB25193) | human gut metagenome | biome: Human Microbiome; feature: human-associated habitat; material: feces | host: Homo sapiens | place: USA:Birmingham | reverse complement strand
TGATCTTAACCAGTGCGCGAGCGATAGCCAAGCGAGCTGCCTCAGACTGTCCTTTGAAGCCACCTCCATCGAGGTTGATCTTGATATCATATTGTTCTGCAACGTTCAGCTTTGCGAGCGGCTGCTTAACAATGAACTGAAGGATTGTAGAAGGAAAGTAATTAGCCAGATCACGTTTGTTGATAGTAATCTTTCCTGTACCTTCGCTTACGAATACGCGAGCAACTGCTGCCTTACGTCTTCCTATTGCATTTACTACTTCCATTGTGATTATTTATATGAGTTTATATCGATTAATTTAGGCTGCTGAGCTTCGTGTTTGTGCTCTGTTCCTGCATATACATACAGATTGTTCAACAGTTTAGCACCCAGACGATTCTTCGGAAGCATACCTTTTACTACTTTACGGAACAGACGGTCGTCACCTTTAGCCTGTAAGTCAGCCGGCGTATAAGCGATCTGTCCACCGGGATATCCGGTATATCTCAAATAAATACGATCGTTCCACTTATTACCTGTCAGAACGATTTTGTCTGCATTGATGATAATTACGTTATCACCACAATCAACGTGCGGAGTAAAATTGGGTTTGTACTTACCACGCAAAAGCTTCGCTACCTTTGCGCAAAGGCGTCCCAAAGTCTGTCCTTCGGCGTCAACAATGACCCACTCTTTGTTTACAGTTGCTTTGTTTGCAGAAATGGTCTTAAAACTTAAAGTATCCACTTGCTTAAAAAATTAATAAATTAATAACTCTAAAAAACAAGAATCCAATCCTCGCATGCGCTGTCACCACGGACACTTGACATAACAACGTGCTAAAAATTAAACTCTTAGTACAATTTTGATAATATTCGGCTTGCAAAGGTACGGTTTTTCTGCAAAACACAAAACTTTTCGTAGAAAGAATTTACACAAGTAGGTCAAATTCAGGAAAAAGATGCTATAGACCGGACATAAAAAGCATCTAATATTTTACATCAAGAAATATATCCTTTCTCCGTCTAAATGACAAAGAAGGATCATCTCGTTTTCGGTATGCCGGAGTAATAAATATTTACCGGAACATATACCCCAACGACAACGTCACGTTGTTCTGATAGAGGGAAGATTCGCCTTCGCGTTCTATAGCGCGACGATCCAGTGTGCCGCAAAGGGCGCTGACGGAAAAGAAGTAGCGACTGTAATCCACACGCAAGCCGACATTGACACCCAGATCAAATGTTTTGAGATCAGCCTCCTTGGTCTGGCCGAAATGGATATCGACGTTCTGGTTTTCAGTTTTCATCTTTCCAAAAAGAGAGAAGTCGAGAGCCGGACCGGCATAAACGCCCAACTGCACATCATTTATAATAAAGGTATAAGCCAAGTTCACCGGAACCTGGATAGAATAGTAACTGCATTTATTGAAAGAATTCTTTGCCCCTTCCACCTGCGGATTAGAGTAGAAAGAACCACCTTGGTTCACAAACGCCAGTTCGGGACGCAAAGACAAGCCCTTATATAAATGTATATCGGCAAGTCCGGCCAAGCTGAAACCGAAACGGGCACCTGCATTGTATGTCCCTTCAACTTTTTGCACCAGAGAAGAATAAGCACCACCCGCACGCACGCCGAAAGTAACTTGACCGACAGCCGGCATAATCATCAACATTGCCCAAAAGGCGATAAATATAATTTTTCTCATATTGCTAATCTCTGAGTTATTAAAAGCAAAGATAGAGTTTTTCAACCGGATTATTGCAGCCGATAGAATAAATTTATAAAATAACCCGTATCTTTATAGGCCGAAATAAAAAAGATTAAGACCCCATATGGAACCGTTTATACATCTGCACGTACATACCCAGTATTCACTGCTGGACGGACAAGCATCGATCGACGCTTTGATTGACAAAGCGCAAAAGGATGGTATGCCGGCGATTGCCGTCACTGACCATGGTGTGATGTTCGGAATAAAAGAGTTCTTCAACAAGGTATCCAAAAAAAACGGCAAGCCGTTAGGAGCCATCAAGGACTATGAAAAAGAGCTAAAAGAGCTAAAAAGTAAAACGGAACTGACCGCCGAAGAGCAAGCCCGCCTTGAAGAAATACCTGCAAAGATCGAAGAAGAGAAGAAAAAAATATTCAAACCGATCTTCGGTTGCGAGTGCTATTGTGCTCGTAACGGACGGCATAGCAAGCTTGCTTCACAGAACGACCGAAGCGGATGGCACTTGATCGTGCTGGCTAAGAACCTGAACGGTTACAAAAATTTGATCAAGATGGTTTCCTTATCCTGGACGGAAGGATTTTACGGACGTCCGCGCATCGACAAGGAGTTGTTGGAAAAATATCATGAAGACCTGATCATTTGCTCCGCCTGTATCGGTGGGGAAATTCCGCAGCATATCCTGAACGGACGGATGGACAAGGCCGAAGAATCGGTCCTTTGGTTCAAGAACCTGTTCGGAGAAGATTACTATCTGGAAATACAGCGACACGAGACACATGACCCGAACGCCGCACAAGATGTATACCCCCACCAAGTTACGGCAAACAAGGCGATTCTGGAACTGGCGCGTAAACACAATATCAAGGTTATCGCGACCAACGACGTTCATTTCGTCAATGCGGAAGATGCGGAAGCTCACGACCGCCTAATCTGCCTTAGTACGGGTAAAGATTTGGATGACCCGAACCGTATGCGCTACACCAAACAGGAATGGATGAAGACGACAGCAGAGATGAATACCATCTTTTCTGATATTCCTGAAGCCCTCAGCAACACACTGGAAATAGCCGACAAGGTGGAATTCTACTCCATCGACCACGGTCCTATCATGCCGACCTTCGCCATCCCGGAAGATTTCGGGACGGAAGAAGAATATCGCCAGAAATTCACCGAACAGGACTTATTCGACGAATTCACCCGCGATGAAAACGGAAACGTTGTCCTGAGTGAAGAGGCCGCACACGACAAAATAAAAAAATTAGGCGGTTACGAAAAACTATACCGCATCAAACTGGAAGCCGACTACCTGAAAAAGATCACATACGACGGGGCAAAGATTTGCTACGGAGATGATCTGAACGACGAAGTCAAGGAGCGGCTGAACTTCGAGTTGCACATCATGAAGACGATGGGGTTCCCCGGTTACTTCTTGATCGTGCAAGACTTCATCCGGGCCGCCCGCGAAGAACTGGGCGTTTCGGTCGGTCCCGGCCGTGGATCGGCAGCCGGTTCGGCTGTTGCCTACTGTCTGGGGATCACCCGCATCGACCCGATCAAATATGACTTGCTGTTCGAACGTTTCCTGAATCCGGACCGTATTTCCCTCCCCGATATCGATACCGACTTCGACGATGACGGCCGCGGGGAAGTACTCCGTTGGGTAACGGAAAAATACGGGGCCGAACGTGTAGCGCATATCATCACGTATGGTACGATGGCGACCAAATCGGCCATCAAGGATGTCGCACGTGTACAGAAGCTTCCGCTTGCCGAATCGAACCGCCTCGCAAAACTCGTTCCGGACAAGATTCCGGATATGAAGAAGTTCAAGCTGAAGGATGCGATCAATTATGTGCCGGAGCTGAAAGAAGCGGCTACCGGAAACGACCCGCTGGCACGCGACACCTTGAAATATGCCCAAATGCTGGAAGGTAACGTGCGCAACACAGGTGTACATGCCTGCGGCGTCATTATCGGACGCTACGATATATCGGATGTCGTACCTGTCAGTACGGCCAAGGACAAAGATACCGGTGAAGAGATGCTCGTCACCCAATATGAAGGTTCGGTGATCGAAGAGACCGGTTTGATCAAGATGGACTTCTTAGGACTGAAAACACTGTCCATCATCAAGGAAGCAATTGAAAACATCCGGCTGACGACCGGCCATGACCTGGATATCGATCATATCAGTCTGGAAGATCCGGCAACTTACAAACTGTATTGCGACGGGAAAACCACAGGTACCTTCCAGTTTGAATCCGCTGGTATGCAGAAGTACCTGAAAGAACTGCAACCGTCTAAATTCGAAGACTTGATCGCGATGAACGCCCTGTATCGTCCGGGACCTATGGATTATATTCCTTCCTTTATCGCCCGTAAACAGGGAAAAGAAGAAATCAAGTACGATATTCCCGTCATGGAGCGGTATCTGAAAGACACATATGGCATCACCGTCTACCAGGAGCAGGTCATGCTTCTGTCACGTCTGTTAGCGAACTTCACCCGTGGCGAGAGTGACGCCCTCCGTAAGGCAATGGGTAAGAAGCTGATCGAAAAGATGAACCACCTGAAATCCAAATTCATGGCGGGTGGAAAGACGAATGGTTACAAGGAAGAAACTTTGCAGAAGATATGGTCCGACTGGGAAAAATTCGCCTCATACGCCTTCAACAAGAGCCATGCCACCTGCTACTCATGGGTAGCCTATCAGACAGCTTTTTTGAAAGCGAACTACCCGTCCGAGTATATGGCTGCCGTCTTGAGCCGAAGTTTATCGAATATTGTGGATATCACGAAATTCATGGACGAATGTAAGGCGATGGGCATTCAGGTGCTCGGACCGGACGTGAACGAGTCGATCCTGAAGTTCAGTGTGGACAAGAATAAGAACATCCGCTTCGGTCTGGGTGCTGTGAAGGGTGTCGGCGAAGCCGCCGTGCAGAATATCATTGAAGAACGGAGGAAAAACGGTCCGTACAAAGATATCTTTGATTTTGTGGAACGTGTCAACCTGACTGCCTGCAACAAGAAAAACATCGAATCGCTGGCATTAGCCGGTGCTTTTGACAATTTCGGCATCCAGCGGGAACAGTTCTTTGCCGAAACCGGAAAAGGAGAAATATTCCTTGAAACACTGGTTCGCTATGGCAATAAGTTCCAGACAGACAAGAGCACGGCTACCAATTCCCTGTTCGGAGGAGATGCTTTTATCGCCATCGCCAAACCGGAGATTCCCAAATGTGAACGTTGGAGCGACCTCGAACGCCTGAATAAAGAAAAAGAACTGGTCGGTATCTATCTTTCCGCCCATCCGTTGGATGAATACCGTATTATTCTGACATATGTTTGTAATACCGGCATGGCGGAAATAAACGACAAGGAAAACCTGGTAGGCAAAGACTTGCTGTTCGGCGGTATCGTTACGGACTTCCGCGAAGGGATGACCAAAAAAGGGAATCCTTACGGCATTATCAAGATAGAAGATTTTACCGGTAGCGGCGAAATAGCATTATTCGGTAAAGATTACGTCGATTACAGCAAATTCGGCAAGCGCGGCATGTACCTGCTGATCAAGGCGCGTGTGGAAGACCGCTACAATTCAGGTCGCCTTAGCTTGTCTATCGGGGCCATCCAATTGCTGCAGGAAGAGAAAGACCGCCTGATCGAAAAGATCAGTATCACGGTCCCGATCCACGATTTGGACGAACCGACCATAAACGAACTGTCGACCTTGATTAAAAACAATCCGGGTCAGAGCCTGTTATATTTCAAGGTGGTTGACTGCGAACATAATGTCATACAGAATTTTTTCTCACAAAACATACGGCTTAATGTCACACGCAACCTAGTCGAATTCTTGCAAACGAACGAGAATATGGATTTTAAAATTAACGGGTAGTATTTGTATGGTATAAAAGAATTTGTACTTTTGCACAAAATTCGAATATATAATTCATAATTAAAGATATGGCACTACAAATTACAGATGCAAATTTTGAAGAGTTGGTAAACTCTGGTAAGCCTATGGTCCTTGACTTCTGGGCTGAATGGTGTGGTCCTTGCCGCATGGTTGGTCCGATCATCGATGAACTGGCTACCGAATATGAAGGCCGTGTTACTATCGGCAAAATGGATGTAGACAACAACAACGACGTGGTTGCACAATTTGGCATCCGTAATATTCCGACCGTTCTTTTCTTCAAAGACGGCAAGGTAGTAGATAAACAGGTAGGTGCTGCTCCTAAAACTACATTCGTATCTAAAATAGAAGCTCTTTTATAATTTAATAGCGCGAAGCATTTCGCGTTTTCCTGGGGGGCCGGGTATTCTTTCGACAGAATATCCGGCTTCTTTCATCATACGTCTGACGACACCTTTCGCACAATAGGTTGTCAAAACACCGCCTCCGGTCATGCGGGCATACAGTCGGTTGAAGATTTCCTGATTCCACATCTCCGGCTGCTTATCGGGAGCGAACGCATCAAAATAGACCAGGTCGATCCGATCCGGCAAAGCACACGTATTACTGTCTCCTTGTATTTTATGCAGTCCAAAGAAATCCGTAACCTGGACCGCAACATTCCATTCCGCCTGATGCAAGGCTTGGAAAACATCTTTCCGTCCGGCACAGATCATTTCGCCGTAATTCAAGCTCTCGATCACGTCCATATCAAGCGGATAAAGTTCAACCGAATAGTAATGTATTTTCCGTTGATGCACCTCGGCATCCAACAAAGTCAAGAAGGCATTGAGCCCAGTACCGAAACCTATTTCCAGAACGACGATTTCTTTCCGTTCCAGATGGTGTAACCCAGCTTCAATAAAGACATGGCGCGACTCCTGCACGGCGCCGTTCACAGAATGGTAGTGTTCGTCCATTTCGGGGATAAAAAGCGTATGGCTCCCATCCGCCGTCAGTTGCAATTCCCGTTTGATATGATTCGTTGCGTTCTGCATGTATTTCTATAATATGCCTGCAAAGGTAAGTTTTTAATCCCGGTTTTTATATACCTTTGTAACCATAACAAGAATCAAAGATGACCAAAAAATTTATCTTTCTTTTACTCTTGATGTTTACGGGTTTACAAATAATGCAGGCCCAACAAACATATTCAATAAAAGGGATTGTAAAAGATGCCGCCAACGGCGAACCGGTTAGCTTCGCCAATGTGGTCATCTGGAACACGATAGAAGGGACTGTCACTGATTCGATCGGCCAATTCGAGATCACCGGAGTCTCTCCCGGAAGCTATCGCCTGCAAGCCTCCTTTATCGGTTATAAACCAACAGTTACGGCTGAATTCAGAATTTCCAACAAGGACATGTTTTTTCCGATCGAACTGGAAGAAAGTAGTGAAAGCCTGCAAGAAGTGAGCATTGTCGCCTCTCCTTTCCGCAAGACGGCAGAAAGTCCGCTCGGACTGCGCGTGATCGGGTTCAAAGAGATCGAGAAAAGTGCCGGAGGAAACCGGGACATATCCAGGGTCGTGCAATCTTTTCCTGGTGTGGCATCTACGGCTGCTTTCCGAAACGACCTGATGGTCAGAGGAGGAGGACCGTCTGAAAACCGTTTCTTTCTCGATGGCGTAGAAATACCGAACATCAACCACTTCTCCACACAGGGAGCATCCGGAGGTCCTGTCGGGATCATTAACCCAGATTTCATACGCGAAGTCGATTTCTACTCTGCAGCCTATCCTGCCGCGCGTGGAAACGCTCTTAGCTCGGTTCTTGATTTCAAGTTGCAGGACGGAAACAAAGAAAAATTCTCCCTACGGGGAGTGATAGGAGCTTCGGATATCGGATTCTCTGCCAACGGACCGGCCGGCAAGAAGACGACCTACCAAGTGTCTATTCGCCGTTCATACCTTCAGTTCCTGTTCGACATGATCGGGCTGCCTTTCCTGCCGACCTTCACAGACGCACAATTCAAAGTGAAACATACATTCGACCGGAAAAACGAACTGGCTATTCTGGGATTGGGAGCCATAGACGACATGAAACTCAACACCGGTATGGAAGACATGAGTGAAAAGAACCAGTATATCTTAGCCTACCTGCCGGTGGTCAAGCAAAAGACATACACATTAGGAGCTGTTTACAAACATTACTCTGGCAAAAACATCTATTCGCTAATTGTCAGCCGGAGCCAGTTAAACAATAAGAATATCAAATACAGGGATAATGACGAAAGTTCGGAAGAGAACCTGACTCTCAATTACCGTTCGGACGAAATCGAAAATAAACTGCGCAGTGAAAATATATTCCGTTTTCCTTTCTTCCGGCTGAATGTCGGCGGAAACCTCGAATATGCGACCTACACCAATCGTACATACCAGAAACAGTTCACCACGATCCCCAGAGTGATCAACTATCACACAGATCTAGGACTTTTGAAATGGGGGCTTTATGCCACAGCCATATACGAAAGCGACAACGAGCGTTTCACCGCTTCTTTAGGAGTACGGGCGGATGCCAACGACTATTCGCCGGAGATGAACAACCTCCTGGATCAACTCTCGCCCCGTCTCTCCCTTTCCTACCGTTTGTTTGGAGCGGTCTATCTGAACGGAAGCATCGGCAGATATTACGAATTGCCACCTTACACGGTTCTAGGATTCAAAGACAATCAAGGTAATTACCTGAATAAAGCCAACCACCTGACTTATATCCGAAGCGACCAGGCAGGACTCGGACTGGAGTATCGCCCTTCCTCATATCTGAAATTCTCGGCAGAAGGTTTTTACAAGAAATACGACCAATACCCGATGTCATTAGTCGATAGCATTCCACTCGCCTCTAAAGGTACGGACTACGGGGTTTTAGGAAACGAAGCGGTCAGCTCGACCGCCACAGGAAGAGCATACGGCCTCGAACTTACCGGACGGTGGTATAATTATAAAGGACTGACCTTTATCGCTTCTTACACCTATGTACGGAGCGAATTCAAGGATGGACGCGGGAGCAGAAAATACATTCCGTCAGCTTGGGACAACCGCCATCTCTTTACATTCAGCGGGACCTACGCACTGCCTAAAAACTGGGATATCGGAGCCAAACTAAGAGTTGTGGGCGGTGCGCCCTATACCCCTTACGATGTTGAAAAAAGTAGCCTGGTCGAAGCTTGGGACGCCAGCGGCAGTCTCTATTACGATTACAGCCGCTTCAACAGCGAACGGTTAAAACCTTTCACCCAACTGGATATCCGGATAGACAAGACCTTCTATCTGAAAAAGTTCATGTTGGGGGCCTATATTGACATTCAGAATATTCTGAATTCCAAATATAAAGAACAGGATGTGTATATCAAAACAGGTAAAATCCTAAATCCGGACGCACCTCTCGACCAACAACGATATGAACTAAAACCTGTAGAACGACGTACCGGGACCCTATTACCCAGCATAGGACTCATGATCGAATTTTAGAAAAGTGTTGATTTATGTAAGCTTATACCAAATAATTCCTATTTTTGCATGCGGGATTCAAAAGGAATCTATTTGGGAGTTTAGAATAATATTTACTTAATGGGCAAATCATCAGACTACAAAGTAATGTACAGATGGCTATTTTTTTTCACTGTCATATGCCTACTCTTCACATGCCGGGTCCATGCTGATGAAAATAACCCTATCCTGATCATCAGCTCTTACAATCCCGACACACGCAATACGACGCAAAATATTTCCGAATTCATGGAAGAGTATAAGAAACAGGGGGGAAACTCGCCTGTCGTAATCGAGAACATGAACTGCAAAAGCCTGCCCGAAGCTCCCCTCTGGAAGGAAAGAATGCGTAAACTGCTGAACAAATATCAGGGAGAAAACAGCCCTAACCTGATCGTTATACTCGGACAAGAAGGATGGGCCTCCTACCTTTCTCAAGATGACAGCATAATCCGAGATATTCCGATACTTTGCGGCATGGTCAGCCGAAATGCCGTCTTATTACCTGACAGTAATATAAACGTAGCGGAATGGACTCCCGAAAGTGTAAATGTAGAAGACCTGAAAAACAAGAGAAGAAACCTGGCTGGATTCGTCTACAACTATGATATCAAAGCCAATATAGAACTGGTCCGGAAATTGTATCCGAGCACCAAACATTTTGCCCTTATCACAGACAACAGCTATGGCGGTATTTCTCTCCAAGCCCTGGTAAAAAAGGAAATCGGCAAAATAAAGGGGATAGACTTCATCCCTTTGGACGGGCGTAAGAACGACATCTATAACATCATCGAGGAGATCAAGCAGTTACCCCCGCAAAGCATCATTCTTCTGGGAACCTGGCGTGTAGACGTCAATGACGGATACTATGTCGGCAACGCAACTTACACCATGATGTTGGCAAATCCCAAAGTACCGGCATTTTCACTGACTTCCATCGGGCTGGGGCATTGGGCAATCGGAGGCTGTATACCCCAATACCGCTCCATAGGAAAAGATCTGGCCCGTCAGGCTCTCCACCTTTTAAAGGAACATCCTGAAAAATTGGACACAGAAACAATTCCGAACCTATATACATTCGATGCCAAGAAACTGAAAGAAAGGCACATCTCGACAAAAGAACTGCCTCCTCATTCCGTATTTATTAATACCGAGGTAGGATTATTCGTCCAATATAAATTTGAAATCCTATTGTTGGTCGCAATCGTGTTGTTACTGTTCCTGATCATGGTGCTTTACTTTTACCTGCGCACCAGCAAGCTGAAAAATAAATTACTGATCCTGATCGACAAACAGAAAGAAGACGAAATAGAACTGAGAAAAGCCAAAGACAAGGCAGAAGAATCCGACCGTTTGAAATCGGCTTTCCTGGCCAATATGAGCCATGAGATCCGTACGCCGCTGAATGCAATTGTCGGTTTCTCCAACCTGCTGACCATGGCGGAGGACGAAGAGGAACGGAATGAATATATCAATATCATCAGCAGCAACAATGAATTGCTCCTGCAACTAATCAACGATATCCTGGACGTAGCCAAAATCGAGGCCGGCACATTGGAATTTATCGACTCTGAGATAGACATCAACGCCCTATTATCCGATATCGAGCAATCGTCCCGCCTAAAAGCACCCGAAGGGGTACAGATTTCTTTTGTCGAAAAAATGCCTTATTGCATCATCATGTCGGACAAGAACCGATTGGCACAAGTCATCACGAACTTCATCAACAACGCGATCAAGTTTACGAAAGAAGGAAGCATCCGGTTCGGCTACCGGCATAAAGACGATAAACTGTTACTCTACGTCAGAGATACGGGATGTGGCATAGAACCGGAGAAGAAAGATCTTGTGTTCAACCGTTTCGTAAAGCTGAACAGCTTTGCACAAGGAACAGGCCTGGGACTTGCCATCTGCCAGATGATCGTCAAAAAAATGGGCGGTGAGATCGGTGTGGAATCCCAATTGGGGAAAGGTTCGACTTTCTGGTTCACTTTGCCGGATACCGTCATTCATGGCATTGACGTTCAGTCGATAAAAACGGCGGTAAACGAAGATGCTGTAATCGACAACACGAATCCGAAAAAAGCGACGCTGCTGATCGCAGAAGACAACGAAAGCAACTACATACTGATCCGTGCGGTCCTGAAAGAATACGACCTATTGCATGCCCACGATGGTAACGAAGCCGTCCGGCTTTATCGCGAACACCGTCCCGACCTTATCCTGATGGATCTCAAGATGCCGGACATGGACGGATATGAGGCAACTGTCGAAATCAGAAAAGAAGACTCCGACATTCCTATTATTGCCGTAACCGCTTTTGCTTTTTCAGAGGATGAGCAGCGAGTAAAGCAAAACGGCTTCAACGGATATGCGGCCAAGCCGATCAAACCGGCGGAATTGAAAAAAATCATTGTCCAATATCTCTCCCTTACAACACACGCGTCTGGGGAAATTGCAAAGTGAAAGTAGTTCCTTTCTCTTCTTCTGAAATAACGGAAATACTACCGCCATGCCGGTTCATGATCTGACGGCAAACACTCAGACCGATTCCCGAACCGCCCTGTTTAGTTGTAAAAAACGGAACAAATACCTTATCCATCGCTTCCGGCACAATGCCGTATCCGTTGTCGGAGACCGTAATCACCGGAACACCTTCACGCCTGAACGCATTCACCCGGACTTCGGGATAAGAACGTTCCTGGCATGCCTCGACTGCATTTTTCAACAGGTTTATCAACACCTGTTCAATCATGGCACGATCCGCATAAATACGCAAGTCTACCGGCCGGACAGAGAAAGAGAACGAAACAGCACCGGCAGGATACAGCCCCCTTAAATCGTCAAAAAGAGAGGAAACCGGAAACAACTGCTGCATCGGAACCGGAATACGAGTCAGTTTCCGATAATTTTCGACAAAATCCAATAACCCCTTGCTCCGACGGTGTATCGTTTGCATGGCTTGCAACATAATACTGTAATCCCGCTCGTTCAACCCGTTGGAACTCGCACGTTCCGTCACCGTTTCCGACAAGGAAATGATAGGGGCGATAGAATTCATGATCTCATGCGTCAAGACACGGATCAGCTTTTGCCAGGCTTCTGTCTCCGCCTCCGCCACCACCACATTGTACAGACGGGTCCGAAAAGCAGATAGCGCTTCATTCATGGCACGCGTCAGGTTGGCTTCGGGCCCGTCTGTCGAAGGGATAGGAAAAGACAGATTCATATCTCCATAGTGGATGTTGGCAATCAGATGCTCCATCTTCTGAAGCATTTTCCGCTGATCCTGATAAAGGGAAAAAGCAGTTCCCAGCAAGATTATAAAACACATGACAGCCGTAAAATACAATTCCTTCAAAAGCAGAAAGGCAATTGAAAGAGATAGCCCGACCAACAACCCGATCTTCAGGAAAAGGACATATCGTTTCATAGGCCCAACTTATCCAGTTTCCGGTACAAGGCAAAACGGGTGATTCCCAGCAGCTCGGCAGCACGCGTGATATTCCCGTCCGCCCGGCGGAGGGCTCGTTCAATCGCTTCCTTTTCGAGAACTCCCAGGTTCAGTTCTTCCGGCTCCCCTTTCTTTTGGGCAGGTGCAGGATGCAGCATAAAGTTTTCAGGTCTCAGCATGGGGCCATCCGAAAGAATCACGGCACGCTCGATCGCATGTTGCAGTTCGCGGACATTGCCCGGCCATGCATAGCTTTGCAATTTCGTTTTCGCATCTCTGGTAAGCCCTCCTATCTTTTTCTTATACTTGCGGGCATAACAGTCCAGAAAATAATCGGCCAACAGCAAGATGTCATTTCCCCGTTCGCGGAGTGGAGGGATATGCAACTCGATCGTATTGATCCGGTACAACAAATCCTGCCGGAAAGTTCCTTCCTGTACCATCGCATGGATATCCATATTCGTGGCAGAGATCAGCCGGACATCGATCGGCACGGAACGGGTAGCACCCAGACGGAGAATCTGCCTTTTCTCGATAGCGGTCAATAACTTCGCCTGCATCGGCAAGCTCAAATTACCGATTTCATCCAGAAACAGGGTCCCGCCGGAAGCCACTTCCATACGTCCGGGCTTATCGCGCCGTGCATCCGTGAAAGCTCCTTTTTCATATCCGAACAGTTCGCTTTCAAATAATTGTTCCGGGATACTCCCAAGATCGATACTGATAAAAACCTGGTTGCAACGGGGCGAATGATGATAAAGAGCGCGTGCAATCAGATCCTTTCCAGTCCCGTTTTCGCCTAAAATCAGAATATTGGCATCCGTATCCTTCAGTTTGGCAATCGTGGCAAACAATTCCTGCATGACATCGCTCTCACCGATAATCTCAAAGCCGGTATCATCAGGGCTTCCTAATGCCTCGACCCGCTGTTTCAATGTATTGATTTCCGTACGGCTTTCACGCAGTTTCAAGGCTGCCGAGAGAGTAGCAAGCAGTTTTTCTTTTTCCCAGGGTTTCGGAATAAAGTCGGTAGCCCCCGCCTTTATGGCACGTACGGCCTTTTCCGTATCTGCATAGGCCGTAATAAAAAGAACCACGGCATCGGGGTCGGCGGCCTTTATCTTTTCGAGCCAAAAGAACCCCTCCTGTCCGCTGATCGCATCCCGCCGGAAATTCATATCCAATAAAATAACATCGGGCACGAATGTCGACATAAAATGCTCGATCCGTTCCGGCTGCGTCGTCACTTTTATCTGTTCCACATAAGGTTCAAGCAACAGATTCAACGCAAAGAGGACATCTTCGTTATCATCTATAATCAATATTTTCCCGTTCTTCATATTCCTGGTATTATTCTATCTCGTGTAAAAAATCATCCTTGACGTGACAAAGATATGTATTATATATACGGAATGTATGTGCGATACTGCACATAATTTGTGCGAAATAACACGTTTTTTCATACACTTACAGGCAAGCTAATAGTAACATATTAAGAATGTTTGGAATACATATAGCCTTTTCTTGCATAATAAGCATCTTCATTACAACATGTCAGTATGTAATGATTCTCTACACCCGGATGTTCGAGGCGTCAACATCCGGGTGTAGGGAGCGTCAACATCCGGGTGTAGAATGCCGGAAGATGGGCATGTTTCCGAACATTTCTGCTTGCTTTCCACTCTTTTCCTCCTTGTTTTCTGCAAAAAAGGACCTTATGTCGACGAAATAACTTGCTCACAAATACATATAGATACGCTTCCCGCTACTTTCAGAACAATACCGATTCTCCGTTTCAATTGATACAAGTGTGACACAGGAGTGATACATGAATCCGGCATGTATCACTCCTTGTACATCATGCTTATCAATACTTACAAAGCAAAGCGTGATAGAGTGATAGAGAATCCCGCAAAACCATAAAGAGATGTCTATCGTTTCTTAATACAATTTCAGCCTGAATATACCGTGCTAATCCGCACGTAAATTGTGCGGATTAGCACCCTATCCATATCACTACACATCACTATTTACATAAGTACCAACCTTTTACAAAAATGGCATATTATTTGCTTCATTTTTGCCATGAAACAAATAATATACATAGCAATACTATTTCTGCTCCCCTTACAGCTCCAGGCGCAGAAAACACTTACGCTGACATTGAGCGAAGCTATCGAAATGGCACGTCGGAATTCTCCTGAAGCGATTGCCGCCCGTCACGCTTTCAGGGCTTCTTACTGGAACTGGCGTTCGTTCCGGGCTAAACAGTTGCCGAGCCTGACACTTACATCCGATCCGAGCTTGAATCGTTCCATCCAGTCAGTCACCTTGGAAGACGGTAGCGACAAGTTTGTGCATCGGAACCAACTCTCAGTCGATGCCAGCCTCGAAATCCAACAAAATATAGCCCTTACAGGGGGAAAGGTTTTATTGAAAACCGGACTTGAAAGACTGGATATGTTTACCGACAATATCTCGTCTTACAAAAGTACTCCGGTTGTCGTAGGATATGAACAAGACTTATTCGGCTTCAATGACCTTAAATGGGAACGCCGTATCGAGCCGATCAAATACGAAGAAGCAAAAAAGACCTATATCGAAACACTTGAACTGGTAGCAGCCTATACGACCAACCGCTTTTTTAACTTGGCTACGGCACAGACATCGCTGGAAATCGCGAACTATAATTTTGCATACGCCGACACGCTTTACCGGTATGCACAAGGACGTTACAATATCGGAACGATCACCGAAAACGAAATGCTCCAATTGGAACTCAACAAACTGACCGAACAAACAAACTGCCTCAATGCGCAAATCGAGGTCGACGATTATATCCAGTCGCTCCGCAGTTATCTGGGCATTTCCGAAAATATAAACTTGGTAGTGATTCCCGACGACAGTATTCCTCACTTCACAGTCGACGTAAACGAAGCCATGCAGCTTGCTTTCCAAAACAACCCGGATATCAGCGCTTTCGAACGCCGCCGGCTGCAAAGTGAAAGCAACGTTGCCGAGGCAAAAGCCAACCGGGGTTTTAAAGCAGCCTTATATGCACAGTTCGGTCTGACGCAAAGCAACGAAAAGCTGAAAGAATCCTACCGCGACCCGATGGACCAGCAATTGGTGACATTGGGGATACGCATACCGATATTGGACTGGGGCGTAGGTAAAGGCCGGGTGAAAGTGGCCAAAAGCAACCGCGACAAGGTTTACACCGAACTGGAACAAGAACGGATGGATTTCGAACTGAACGTAGCCAAGATTGTCAAGCAATTCAACATACAGGCCGGAAAAGTTGCCATAGCCTATAAAACAGACCAAACGGCCCAGCGCCGTAACGATGTGGCACGCAGGCTCTACCTGTTAGGCAAATCGACGATTCTCGATCTCAATGCCGCCATAGCCGAAAAAGACAATTCCCGTCGTGCTTACATCGCGGCTTTATATAATTATTGGAATCTCTATTACGGTCTCCGCAGCCTGACCGGTTACGATTTCGAGAAGATGATCCCGATCACAGAAGACTATGAACTCCTTTTAAACAATTGACAATGGACAATTGACAATTCATAAATCATAAATTATAAATCATATACATGGACAAGCCCATAGCAAAGAAACCCGTTTATTACCGCTACCGCTGGCATATCGCCGGGGGAATCGCATTTATTGTTCTTCTCATCTATGTCGGGATCGCCGCTTCCGGTGGCAGGAAGCTCCGTACCGATGCAGAAAACCTGATCATCGGAGAAGCGACAAGCGACAAATTTCTGGAATATGTAGACGTCGAAGGCGTCGTGCAACCCATCCTCACCATCCAGATCAACACCCGCGAAGCCGGCAGCGTGGACAGGATCATTGCAGAGGAAGGAACTATGATGAACAAGGGAGACACGATCCTGACACTCAACAATCCCGACCTTATCCGCGCCATCGAGGACCAACAGGATGAATGGGAAAAGCAGCTGATCTCTTATCAGGAGAAAGAGATCGAGATGGAACAGAAAAGTATCGACCTGCAACAAAAGACCTTACAAACGACCTACGAACTGAACCGGCTCAAAAAAAGCTATGCACTCGATGAAGAGGAATTCAATATGGGAGTCAAAAGCAAAGCACAGCTCGAAGTGGCCCGGGACGAATTCGACTATAAAACCCGAAGCACCGCTTTGCAGTTGGAAGGTTTGCGCCATGATAGTGCAGCTACGATCTTGCGCCGTGAGTTGATGAAAAACGATCTTGAACGGGAACGTAAAAAGTTCGAACGTGTCCGGGAACGCATGGAGGACTTGGTTGTTCGTGCTCCTCTCTCCGGACAACTCAGTTTTGTGAAAGTAACTCCCGGACAACAGGTGCAAAGTACCGAAGCGATCGCCGAGATCAAAGTCCTCGATCAGTTCAAGATCCATACTTCCCTCAGCGAATACTACATCGACCGGATCACCACCGGTCTACCCGCCACCATCACCTGGCAAAACAAAAAGTACCCGCTCCGGATCACCAAAGTCGTTCCGGAAGTCAAAGACCGGAACTTCGATGTCGACCTGGTCTTTACGGAGGCAAGCCCGGAGAACGTACGCATCGGAAAAAGTTTCCGTGTCCAGATCGAACTCGGACAACCGGAAGAGGCCCTCGTCATCCCACGTGGTGACTTCTTCCAGGCCACCGGCGGCCAATGGATATACAAACTGAATGAATCCGGCACGAAAGCCCGGAAAACCCCGGTCAGCATCGGCCGCCAAAACCCGCAGCAATACGAAATAACCGGCGGCCTCCAACCGGGCGACAAGGTGATTGTCACAGGATATAGTACCTTTGGGGATGCGGAAGAACTGATTTTAAAATAATATTCGAATCATGATACTACAACATTATATCAAAATTGCATTTCGTAACTTGGCAAAATATAAAGTACAATCTGCCATCAGTATTGTCGGTTTGGCAATCGGGCTGATCTGTTTTACATACGGATGGAACTGGTACAGGTATGAAACGAACTACGACGGGTTCTACCCACAATCCGGACAAATTTACCGAATATACGGAATCGATAAACAAACGGGAAAGAAATCGGAGGAATTACCACTTATTCTGGCACGCAAACTGAAAAAAGATTTCCCGGAAGTAATAGAGACAACGCAGATTTATTCCAAATACGGCTCGACTTTCAAATATGGAGAAACAAGGTTAGAGGATCCGGACGAGGAATTCATTGACGAACAGTATTTCAAATTCTTTCCACGTCCCGTAATTTGCGGTAAAAGGGATGATATCCTGAAAACGCTGGATGAGATAGCCGTCACCCGCTCTTTTGCCGTGAAATATTTCAAAACACCGGAGGAAGCATTAGGCAAAACCCTTGAAAACGGATATCGCAAAAGCATTACGATCGTGTCCGTCCTGGAAGATTCGCCCAACAACTCCATGATGCAAGCCGATGTTTATGAACTGGACAAATTCGACCGTGACCGGGAAAACCGGATCACGGACGAAAAACAATGGGCCTTGCTAAACACTAAAATCTATCTATTATTAGCACCCAACATTAATATAAAAGCTTTTGAGAAGAAGATCAATTCTTATATAGTCGAACATGAATATAATAAATCAATTTTGTTAAAGTTGGTTCCCCTGACAGATGTCCGTCATACATTCGGAAGTGAATTGACATTTAATCTTTCCTACATCCGGACATTCACGGTAACCGGCCTCTTATTGTTACTCTGCGTTTTCTTTAATTTCACCAATCTGCTGTTGAATCGTATCTACTTACGGAACAAAGAAATGAAATTGAGAAATGCGATCGGCGCTGATAAAAAGAACTTGGTTATCCAGTTGTTGCTGGAATTGACATTGCTTGTCGGGATCAGTTTTCTATTGGCTTCCTGCCTGTTGGAATTAACCGCTGGCGGTTTCTCACACCTCTTCGATACGACATTACAGCGAAAGTTATTATTCAGCCATCTTTGTATCATAGCAGGCATTAGCTGGCTGACACTCATGATTGTCAGTCTACCGTTATTCTTGCATTTTGTACGCGCTTCTTCTCTATTAATATCCGGAGGAATCTCTCCTACCCGGAAAAGCGGTTTCCGCAAAATCAGCATGACACTCCAACTATGTATCTGCATATTCTTCCTGATGAGCACATTTATCATGTTCAGGCAAATATCTTTCATGAAACATAAAAACTTGGGATTCCAGAAAGAGGGTCTGATACAGATGGAAATGACATTCAACGACCGGGAAGGAATCAATCGCGAGATTTCTTCATTAGCAGTCCTAAAAGGATTCACACAAGCCGGAATATTTACCATCACCCATGAACCTTATACACAAAACGAAGTCGAATGGGAAGGTAAGCCTCTGGATTTCAATCCAAACTTCCAAGTCCTGCAAGTAGGCAGCAACTTCTCGGAAGTTTTTAACATACCGATGCTGAAAGGCCGTTTCATCAATGACGGCGATCTGGCAGACAATGGAGATTGGCGAGCTTCTTGGACAAAAGCCGTCATCAATGAAGAAGCTGCTCGCATCATGGGCATCGATAACCCGATCGGCAAGAAAATCAGTATTTGGAATTATACGATCATGCAAGACGGAAGCAGAGGACGTGCCGAAATGGAGATCGTCGGGATCATCCAAAACTTCCAAGCGGCCAGTTTGCGCAACCCGATCCTGCCACAAGTGATCGTAATCGACCAAAGCAAATGGAACAGTTATTTTTATTATGCCCGTACCGAACCCGGAAAAGAAAAAGCCACGATCAAAGCAATCCGGAATATATTCAAAAAACACTCTAAGTCAGGCGATCCCACTACCTGCAATGTACAGACCATAAGCCAGATACTTGATCGGCTCAGCACTTCCGAAGATGCCAGCCTGCAGCTCTTTACTTTGCTGGCTCTGTTCTGTACGCTAATCTCCATCTTCGGGCTTTATTCCATTTCATCCAGCAATATGGAACAACGAAGGAAAGAAATTGCCATACGGAAAGTGATGGGAGCCTCTGCCGGCACGATTGTCAAAATGTTTTTTATGGAATATCTGACAATTGCATTGATAGCCAACCTTCTTGCATTGCCACTCGCGTGGTTGTTCATGCAAAGTTGGTTGCAGCAATATGCCTATCGGAGCCATATCTCTGCCTGGATGTATATCGTAATCGTATTTGCCACCATCACTCTGATCATCGGAACCGTCCTCTATCAGACGATACAGGCTGCCCGGACCAATCCTGCGGAAGTGATCAAATCGGAATAATAACAAACTAAATCATTGAACCATGCTACACCATTACATCAAAATAGCTTTCCGTAATCTCTTGAAATATAAATTGCAATCATTCATCTGTATCGTCGGGCTCGCAATCGGATTTACAAGTTTCGCGTTATCGTCGCTCTGGATACGATATGAACTGACCTACGATACGTTTAGGAAAGACGCAGACCGGATCTATTACGTCCGGATGGAATCGGAAACCGATGACCAAGGATTATCAAGCGTTACACCTTACCCGCTGGCCCGATATTTGAAAGAGACATTCCCGGAGATAGAGGAAAGTTGCAACACGAGTGCCTGGAAAACCGATTTCCTCTACAACGAGAAGAAATACGAATCTTTCGACATGGTCATGGATTCAGCTGCCGAACATATGTTCGAAATAGAACTGATCTCCGGTAGCCGGGATTTTATGATCCCGAAAAGTAACAAGATCGCGATCACGGACAAGCTTGCCAAAGAGGTCTTCGGCACAAAGGACCCATTAGGTGAAAAACTGAAAATTTGGTCTGACGATATGGAAATATGTGCCATAGTCAAAAGTCAGGACCAGCACTCGAATTTCCCGTTCGGAATACTGAAGCCGTCCCGACAAACGGAGGAATGGAACGTAGCCTATTGTCAGACTTTTATAAAGGTCCGTCCGGAAACGGATATGAGAGCTTTTAAAAAGAAACTTTACGAACATAAAATAAAGAAAGACAGAGACTCGCTGAGTCATTTCGTTCTGACGTCAATCACCGCCATGCGGTATGACCACCCCGAAGAAGAGCCAACTATCAAGTTCGAACATATCTTGCTATTCGCTCTTGCCGGAGGATTGGTAATCCTGTGCGCACTATTCAACTATCTGACCCTATTCGTAAACCGTATACGAATACGCAGTAAAGAGATCGGGCTTCGGAAAGTGTGCGGCTCGTCTGACGGCAATCTGTTTGTCCTGTTCGCTTCCGAATACCTGCTTACGCTTTCCATCTCTCTTTTAGCCGGAATAGCCTTGATCGAAATCATACTGCCTGTATTCCAAGAATTATCGAATGTAAAAACGGATTCGTTCAGTCTCTATCTGGAAACATTCGTCTATTTCGGATTCATCACCTTACTGGCTTTCCTGTTCTCTTTATTCCCTATCTACTATTTCAGGAAGCGTTCGCTACAAAAGGCCCTTAAAGGTTCGTCTGACGGAAAAGGAAAGAACCTCTTCCCCAAAGCAAGCCTTACCTTGCAATTGATAATCAGCATCGGATTCATATTCTGTTCGTCGGTACTGATCAAGCAAATCCATCACTTGCACACCACCGATATCGGACTAAACCGGAAAGACCGGGGCGATGTCCGTATATATCCCCAAACAGACGGTTTGAAAGAAGAAATTGCCAAACTCTCCTCCATCGCCGAAGTATATCCGGATGAAAACGATCCACTATTTCCAAGCCATTCACGTTCCTACAGGTCCTTTACCGATTGGGAAGGCAAGCCGGCCTCTGTGGAAGGTCTTACGATCCAAATAATCCCATGCAACAATCGCTACTTTGAATTTTATGGTCTGCAATTGCTAAAAGGCAAGTTGCCGGAAGGAGATACCGAACGGCACATACTCCTAAACGAAGCAGCTGTAAAGGAATTGAAGATCGACAACCCGATTGGCAAAACACTTAGCCGCAAAGATCAGAAAGGATTTATCATCGACGGCATTTTCAAAGACTTTTATATCGCACCTCCTACCGTTCCGGTAAAGCCGGTTATGCTCGAGTTCAGTCCGGGAAAAAAGAATATACAGAATGATTATTCAACGACTGCCATATTCCGGCATCAGCCGGGAAGCCGCGAACTGTGCAAACAACAGGTTGAACAGTTGGCAAAGAAAATGCAACCGAACGCCGTCGACATACATGTTACTTTTATGGAAGAAGAGTATGAAAAGTTTCTGAAATCGGAAAAGGCGCTACTCAAGATGCTTGACTTCGTGACTATAGTCTGTATTTTGATCTCATTGTTCGGCGTATTCTCTCAAGTAACTCTGGACTGCGAACAGAAGAAGAAAGAAATCGCTGTCCGTAAAGTAAACGGGGCAGAGGCCTCCGATATCATGAGAATGTTTTTTGCCGGTAATCTCCGCCTGCTATGCATCGCTTCGGTCATAGCATTTCCGGCCAGTTACCTGATCATGAAATCATGGATTGAAAACTATGTGTTGCAAGCAGCAATCAGTTGGTGGCTTTATCCGGTCATCTGGGGTGTACTGGTCCTGCTGCTGACTCTTTGTACCGGTTGGCGCATACAGAAGGCAGCGAACCAGAACCCGGCAGAAGTGATCAAGTCGGAATAAGAATGTCTTTGAACAATATCTTATAACAAACAATCAGATTATGTTATCACACTATGTCAAAGTTTCTTTTCGGGAACTACTGAAATACCGAACTCAATCAATTGTCAGCATCATTGGTCTGGCCGTAGGATTTACTGCCTTCATTTTAGGAGGTTACTGGCTATGGTGGGAGACACATTTCGATAATTTCCATCCGGAAGCAGACCGACTTTACTGCCTGACGACAGAAGGACTTGTCAAGCGTGCCAACGGAACACAATCAGATTTAGACCAGTTACATATTAACGACCGGGAAGAATTATTCAAGCTGCTCCCCGAAATCGAAGTCTCTTGTTCATTCAACCACCTCAGTTTTACATTGAAACAGGACAACGAAGCAATCAACCTGCATGGAATGGAAAGCGAACAGTCCTTCTTCGACCTTTTCCGGGCAGATTTTATCGAAGGGACTCACCAAGGGGTCATTCCCGACGGCAGTTCTGTCATTTTAACGGAACGGACAGCCCACAAATTGTTCGGGACAACAAACTGTATTGGCAAGGAAGTCGTATTGGATAATAATCTTCGTCCCTCTGTAGTCGGTATTATCCGTAACTATCCGGATAATACTGATCTGCTGTTCGACTTTCTGTTGATCAGAACCCCTCACCCCAATCATGTCAAACGCATGACGACCTACGTGCGGCTCCAAAAGAATGCGAACGTGGCAAATGTACGGAACAAACTGGCGCACTATAAAAGCCATGCCGAAAACAAATGGGATCGCGAACAGGTAAAAAACTGGAAAATAAACCTGCTGACAGCCTCCGAAGTGCATCTTCGGTGCCATCCTGAATTGACAGACCGCATCCGTAACATTCATATCCTGGCTTTGGCCGGGACAATGGCTTTCCTTAGCGCTCTGATCAACCTACTTGTCCTTTTTATCGGTCAACAGCAACGGAAACAACAAAAAAACCGGACTTATCTTTGCCACGGATAATCAAAAAACGTGTATCTGATTGAATATCAGAATAGAATGGAGGAGTTGCGGATTTATGGTAACGATTTAGCGAAAGTGCAAGTGCACTGATATTCTGTGATTTACTTCGCCTCACAACTCTATTTGCAAAGGTACACTTTTTATTCGGGTACGCCAAGGAATTGCTCGTTTTTCTTTGTTTTCAACGTGATTTCTTGACCTGTTCATTACTGTTCTTCCGTAAAAGTGAGTTTTCATGTAGGAAAGGCGTTGGCTGAAACGAGTTCAGACAACCTCTTTCCTACTATGGCATATCCGAAAGGAATGTCAGCTTTTGAAGCCTAAACTCTCGTTTAGACAATCGGCAATCGGACAACCCTTTCATGGCTATGCGAGAGAGGTACTTTTACGGGGTCTTGCCGTTTTCTTTTTTTGTTGTTCTTCTTGGCGCAAGTGAAACCGTGCTGATGATTCACCCTTACGTGGTAAGGGCCGGTCATCGGCACTGGCGGCATGGCTGAAAGAAAGTCCGCATATCCGCATCAAACCGAGGGTTTGACGATGGATGTGCGGATTATCTTTCTTACGGCACAACCGCCTTTACCACTTGCGCCTTTTGTTTCTTGTTGAAAGCGGAACTGAGATAGGTACAGCCAACCACTTGCCGCTCACAGGTGAGCCACAAAAGGTTGTCCGTACCGCCGAGGCCGAAGAAGAATGTCCGTATGTGTCTGTCCGAACAAGTCGGATAGGCATATACGGACACACTTCTCTTGTGGGGCTTCGGCTTTTCACGCTTTCAGTCTGTTCCCTCTGTCTCTTTTTCATTTTGTTGAAAGCGGAATTGAGATAGGTACAGCCAACCACTTGCCGCTCACGAGTGAGCCACAATAGGCTGTCCGTACCGCCGAAGCTGGAGAAGAATGCCTGTATGTGTCTGTCCGAACAAGTCGGATAGGCATATACGGGCATACTTCTTTTGTGGGGCTTCGGCTTGTTCACGCTTTCAAGCGAGCTTCCAAGTTAGAGGACGTTTTCTTTTCTCATGCAGTTTCCGCATTTAGGAGATGTTCCATTCAATCTGTCTCTTGTTACGCTTACCTCCATTTTGCGACTTCCAGACGGCGCATCAGGAGGTCATTCTCGTTCGGCTGCAAAGGTAACTCCGGGATTTGCCGGAAATGCAAGGTCAAGCCTCCTGTTTGCGGGAAAAATCTCCAGCCCTACGGGTAGTATTTTTCCCGAAAAACCTTGCATTTCCGAATCCCTACCTTGATGGGGCAACCGAAACGAAAACGACCGATGCGACAGGAAGACGCATAAAAAAAATGTCGGATAACCGAGAGGCAGATAAGAAGTTTTGAAACTCAACTCCCTCAGCTCTTGGATCCGCATATAAAAATAAAAACAGAACGGATATGGCAACAGCAATGGCAACAAAATTCGTCGAATGGGAAGTTCCAGAACTGGACACCCTTCAAGACAGCAAGGTTTACAGACTCCGCCACAAACTCAACAACGGAGGCAAGATGAACCGAGAGGAGAAGGATTGGCTCACGCACAACGTGAACTTCAACACCTACTTCACGACCGCAGTACCCCTCATGGGGTGGAAATTCGACTTCTCCGATGTGCTCCGACCCTACCTTGTGTGCCAATACGGAAGGTGGAGCGAGTATCAGGCAGCGGACAAGACGGCACTGAGAAACGTGATTTACGGCAGGATAGACAACATCGTGGAACTTCAAAACGGCAACAGACAATGACAGCAGCAATGGACATCAGACAGACGGCACACTACATGGCGGTAGCAATATGCACCCTCATCGTACAGGCGTTCCTATGGCTCATAGGCATCCTTTGGAGCGTCATCAGAGAGATTGTGAACGGAGTGTTCCGAGTAGTGGTAAGCGTGATAGTGCTCATGCTCTCCCTCATCACCTTCTTCGGGCTTCTCCTTTGGTTACTCACCCTTTAACACCCTACGGCAATGGCAAAGAGAACAAGCAAGACGGCAGCGCAGCAGTGCAGGTACTACGAGGTGGACAACATCTTCGAGTATATGGTGGAAACCTACATCAACGGCAACCACAGCACGTTCAGCGAATTGTACCACGAACTGAACAAGGAGGCACGGCAGGACTTCGTGGAGTTCCTATTCAACGAGGTCAATCCGCAGTACCACAGAGAGATTATCAAGCGAATGTTATAACCCCTATAAACTGACAGCGATATGAACAGAACGACAGAGAAGATACCCACATGGAGTTTGTGCTACCTCATCAATGGCGATGCAACGGCACTGACAGACGAGGAAATCCGAATGGTGGACGAGTGGGTCAGTAAATGGCAGGTGGAAATCGTTTCGCCCCTCATGGACGAGGACGGCAGCACGCACCCCTATTTCAGCCACTACCCCCTCTTCGGACTACCCACCGAGGTGGAGGACTGCGAGATACTTTACAAGAACAATAACCTATAAAACAGCAAGCGACATGAAAGGAACAGACCATTTCAAGAGAACGATACAGATGTACTTGGAGCAGCGTGCAGCGGAGGACGAACTCTTCGCCAAGAACTACCGCAACCCTGCCAAGAACATCGACGACTGCATCACCTACATTCTGAACTACGTGCAGAAGAGCGGCTGCAACGGCTTTTCAGACGGAGAGATTTACGGACAAGCCGTACACTACTATGACGAGAACGAGATAGAGGTAGGCAAGCCCCTGCAATGTCAGATAGCCGTGAACCATGTAGTGGAACTCACCGCTGAGGAGAAGGCGGAAGCACGTCAGCGAGCCATCCGCCAATACCAAGACGAGGAACTGCGCAAGATGCAGAACCGACAGAGAGCAAGGGCAGCCAAGCCACAGAAACCCCAAGTTGAACCCTCCTTATTCGATTTTGACGTATGAGACCGAGAAACAAGTTTGAGAAAGCGGTGCTTGCCGAGAGCAGGCACCTGCGCCCCATCAGCAAGCGACAACTGAAATGGGCATTCCGTGAGTGTGTGGACCACTATGCCTACCGGCTACCCAAAGGACGAACCACCTGCATGGACTGCGGACACACATGGCAGACAGACGGCACAGCACGCACCTGCACCTGCCCCCACTGCAAGGTACGCCTGCAGGTGAAGAACACCTTGGAGCGCAAGTTGCAGCAGAAGCAGTATTTCACCCTACTCACCACCTGCGGAGAGTATCAAGTGCTGCGCATGTACCTCCTCATCGTGGAAATGGAGAAAGGCTGCAAGGCTACTCCCACTGCCCTTGAGATAGGCGGCTATTGGTGGAACAGGCAGGGCAAGCGCACCATCGTAGCCATACAGCGCACGTTGGGCAGGTACATAGACACCTTCACCTTTGCCTCACCCATGGCAATCCGTGGCGACAACCTTGCCTACCAGCATATCGCCCACATGCCCCTCTGCCCCGAATACAAGGTGGTGGACGAGCTGCGCAGGAACGGCTTCCGAGGTGACTTCCACGACATCGTACCCACGAAACTCATCCCTGCACTCTTGTCTGACAGCCGTGCGGAAACGCTGATAAAGGCAGGGCAACACCCCATGCTGCGCCACTACCTCAACTCCTCCTGCAACATCGAAAACTATTGGGCATCCGTGAAAATCTGCATCCGCAACGGCTACACCATTCCCGACGGCTCTCTATGGTGCGACACGATAGACCTCCTGCGCCACTTTGGCAAGGACATACGTCAACCGAAATACGTCTGCCCGACCGACCTCAAAGCCCTCCACGACAAGTTGGCAGCGAAAAGGCAGGAGCAGTTGCAGCGAGAGCGGACAGCGGAGGAACGAGAGCAGGCTATCAAGGATGAGAAGAAGTTCCTCAAAGAGAAAGGCATGTTCTTCGGACTTGTGTTTGCCGATGAACTCATCTCCGTCAAGGTAATAGAGAGCGTAGAGGAAATGATATTGGAGGGCAAGGCGATGCACCACTGCGTAGGCACGTACTACAAGCGAGCCGACTCCCTCATACTTTCAGCCACTATTGACGGCAGGCGCATCGAGACGATAGAGGTGTCGCTGAAGACCCTCCAAGTGGTTCAGAGCCGAGGAGCGTGCAATGCCAACACCGAGTATCACGACCGCATCATCAATCTTGTAAACAACAACATCAACCTTATCCGTCAGCGGATGAAGGCAGCGTAATAGAAACGATTATGACTACACAAATGACCATCAACGGACTCAGTACCTGCACAGCGGCAGGTACTGAGAAGTACGAGAGATTTTTTCGCCAAGGCTCAACAACACGTCAATCGGGTATCGGCAGACGCAAGCGTACCCTTGTGCAATACGACTACCGCCACACGGACGGAGAACTTTTCTCCTGCGTAAAGCCCACGTTGGACGAGTGCCGACAGAAGCGTGACGAGTGGTTGAAAAAGAAGGAGGACAGACTATGAGCGAGACCTATCAAACACTGATTGTCAGGTTCTGCGAGCCAATCACTACATTGGACGGAATATTTGACGATGCCGAAGCATGGGGAGTTTCCACCTTAAAGGGGTGGATAGACAACTACGAGAGCAGCCGTTTCACCGCCATTGACAGCCACACGGCAGTCATAACGAGCGAGTACAACATGGAATGTCTGAAAGAGTGGTTGGAGAAGTACACTTCTATCACTGAGAAATTAGAGTATTGAGAAATTTACTTGCGTTTAGGCGGTGCGGACACCGCCTAAACCTAAAACCAAAAGGCAATGAATACGATAGCACGGACTATATTGGAGCAGATTGGCGGCAAGCGTTTTGCCGTCATGACAGGCAGCAAGGATTTTGTGGATATGGGTAACGGACTGCGCATGAGCCTTGCGAGGAACAAGACCAGTGCCAACCGCCTTGACATCATCTATGATGCAGGGACTGACCTCTACAACATGCGTTTCTTCCGCAAGACGTTCAGCAAGAAGACCTTCGAGAGCAAGTCGAAGGACGTAGAAGTACATGAAGGCATCTTCTTTGATATGTTGGAGGAGGTCTTCACACAAGTGACCGGACTCTATACACACTTTTGAGAGGTGGGCGGCGCAAGCCGCCTACTTTCTTTCATGAGCAGGACAAGCGGAAAAAGAAAGTAGCAAAGAAACCTATGTACCAATCTACGATGAATAAAAAATCCGCAAGTAAAAACTTGCGGAGGAAAATATATTGAGTCGTTATTTTTGGTGGAAGGGGAATGATTATCTCATAACGTTGACTACACATTTCTGCTTCGTTTCCATAACCCCCAACGCTTTGATATGTCTAAACATTCTTGTTGTCCCTTTCTGAATTATCCAAAATATTCTCTTCATATATTCGCTATACTTTTTACGGTAAATAACTATTTCATGTAATGCTCTCACTACACTTACTATTTGAAGTGCATTTTGGAAACCGATTGGCAAAAATGGTTCAACGATGTCAAATAACGAGAAAATCCTAAAATTGTCTATTAGCAATATGCAAAATCCGTGCCAATTTGAACAAGACACGGATTTTGTTGTCAATTTGTCAGTTGCGTCAGGGTACATACAGCAGCGCAAACTCCGCTTTCCTGCGTTTAAGCAGCATGGCGTGCCGTTTCCCCTTGTAGTTGCAGAAAGCGATGTACTCCTGATAGATGTTGCGGTCGCCTGCCTCTAACTTCCTTATCAACTTGCTTTTGGGTATTTTGTCGCTTCCCAAGAGCCTATACGGACCGACATTGTAGGCAAGTGTGGCAAGCAAGAGAGAATCTTTCCCGAACTTGCGGAACATGGCACAGAACTTCCTCAAATCCTTCCGCAGCAACGCCTCGCCCTGCCTGCGTGTCATTGTCCTTGCCGAATACCTCTCGCCCGGTTGCAACTGATGACCATATCCAACGTACGGATGATGTTTTTCGGTGTGCCACCCCTCAAAGAACTTGATACAGCGCACCGCCCTCTCAAACCGGGGCAGGCGATATATCCTTGCCGCCTCCATGCGGTCGCCCTGTGCAAGCAGAGGGCTGACCGTCAGGAATGCACAGCAGATAGCCATGAATATCCGCATCATCACGACAAGGGTTTGAAGTTACCGATGGGAACTACGGACAGCGTTTCGTCCTTCACATTCTGGTTGTTGAAGTCAAACTCCAGCTCGTAGGCATTCCCGAAATTGTCCTCCACCACCACGATGAAGTTCTGCGCCTCGCTGCATCCCGAAGTGTAGTACAGGCGGAACTTCTCGTTCTCGAGCAGGTAGCGGTCGTTGGGCAGGAACGTAATACCGTTGTCCATCTTCAGCGTACCCTCACCCTCAAACTGGAAATAGCGGATGGTGTAGAGCGCATTGGCATAGTTGCCCTCCTTCTTCATCTCGCAGCGTATCTCCACCGTCTGCCCCTTCGTCACCTTGCCCGGTACGGGCATCGTCTCCACCGTGAACGGATAAGACTGCTGTATGTCCAGCTCGCCATCGCAGGAGGCGAGGAAACACCCCATCAGCCCCACGAACAGGACGGTTGCCATACTCAAAAGTTTCACTCTCAGGGTCTTGTTGTTCTTGTTATTCTTGATGTTCATTGTCATTCTTTGTTTTGATGGTTACTGATTTTCTGTTTGGCCACAAGGTACTCGTTCAAGTCCTTGTAGCCCGAATAGCGTCCGGAATGGTCTGCCACACGCTCACCGAACCGTTTCCGCAAGACTCCCACCGTCCTGCGCCCCGCCTCGTCATGATCGAGGTGGCAGACTATCTCGTGGTAGTTCTCCAAGGCAGGTATTGCCTTGTCCGCATTGGCTACGGAGTTCAGCACAAGGCTGTCCTCCGCATGTCCGATGCCCAGAGCCAGCGCAGATAGCCAATCCATAAATCCCTCGTAGAGGTGGCAGCGAGAGCTTCCATACTTCGTCAGCGTGATGTCCTTCGGCGGTATGCAACCCTTGAAGAAGCGGTTGCGCAGTTCAAATCCACCGCTGCGATTCCCGAAACCGATGGCAAAATACCGCTTGCCGTTGAGCCGGAAATGGACTTCCTTGCAATGCCGCCCAGCAATCGCCGAAGCAACGCCACGTTCCTCCAAATACGAGAGCAATGCCCGATGACTTAACGCCCTTACCTCCACCTCCTCAAAGGCAGGCTTCTTTCCCACGGCTTTATGAGGGCGAGGTTCTGTCTGCGGAAGCGGAACGATGCCCGCTTCCGTGATGAACTTTGCCTGCTCCATGAAGTCGCAACTGTGGACAAACTCGCCTGCCAGCGTGAAGATGTCGCCGCCCTTGCCCAGACCGAAGTCATACCAAAGCTGCTTGTCCACGTTCACACGAAACGAGGGAGTGCGCTCCGTGCGGTAAGGTGCGGCATACCACCATTCATTACCCCTTCTTCGGACAGGCTCATGCCCTAAACGTGCGAGAAAGTCCTCCAGTGGTATCTGCCTCAATGCGTCAATCTCCATGCGCTCCGTCAGTTAATGATGAACTTCACGCCCACGCCGAACTGCGTATGGAAATGCCCTGTGGAGTTGCCCCAGAGACACCTTTCCCTGAGGTTGGCGAGCAGGGCGATACGGTCGGCCACATAAAACTCCACATCGAGTGTCAGCGCACCGCCATAGATGAAGGAATCCTTATCGTGGAGCATCGCCCCGTCATGCAGCACCTTGTCTCCCCAGTTCACCGTCTCATAGCCTGAAAGAGCCGAAGCCCCGGCATAGACAAAGAGCGTTTTCCTTGCGTCCGACAGCACTTTCAGATAGTAGCCGCCCTCCGCCATAAACTGCGCCACGGGTATCTTCTCCTCCTTGTAGGGCTTGTTCTTCAGCAGGTACTCACCACCGAACACCCACTTGTTGCCGCCTTTGGTATAGGTGGAGAGAGCCGTGCCAAGACTGTACCCTCCATCATTGCCGCCGGGATTGAAGCCGTCCACCATGTTCGCCCTCACCTCGATGCCCTGCATCTTCGGGAGACATCGCTGGGCGTGCGCCTGCCCCGTAAACAGGGCAAGCGACGCGAGAATCATAAAAAGAAACTTCTTCATAGGGTCAGCGCACTTGAAGTTCGTTGATGGTATTGGCACGCACCAAATCCTCGTTCTCAATCACGAAGGATTGGTGACGACCACCGTTCTTCTCATTCAGTTCCACCACGAGGCACTTGTCGTCAGGGATGGTGAACTTCGCCATCGTGAACACCGTGCGCTCGCTCTTTTTGCCAGGCACGCAGGTAGCATAATTCTGCGCACGGAGTGGCAGGACAACCTGCTCCTGCACGGCGGTACGCTTCGCCACCTTCTTGTCCACAATCTTCCATGTCACGTAGTCCACATCAAACGGCACGTTGCTCTGGTTCTTGATTTCCGTGTGGAAATACAGCAGTCCGTTGTGCGTGTAGATACCTTTCAGCAGGTACTGTATGCCGAAACGCTTGCAGCCGATGTGCTTCACCTCACGCTTGTTCTGCTTGTGGATGGACTTCATGATAAGTCGCACCAGCATCGGACTCTCGCTGCCCAGTTCCTTCAGGTAAATCTCCTGCGCATTGTTCGGACGGTTCACCGCCTCTCCATCGTGGATGAAGTCGCACATCTCCACGTTGAGCAGCAGCGGCTCCTTGGCATACTTCACGTTGAACGTGTAAAAGCTGCCGTCCTCCGTGATGACGCTCATGTTCGTCTCGTTCTTGAAGTTCTTCACGGTCGCCTTCACACGGATCACGTTCTCCGCACCGTCCGCCTTGCCCGCTATCAGGTTGGGCGAGCCCAAATCCACATAGCGCACCTCTGCCGGAAAGATGATGTGTACGGTCTTGTCGTATGTCACCTCTAGCCCATGGGGAGGAATCATGCGGTCGAAGGTCAGTTTCTTCGTCAGCCCGTGATACAGGTCGCCATCCGCCTCCTTCTGCGGATAGACCTCCTTGGTCAGGGTCGGCTGTTCTTCACTCCCGTTACTTTCCTTCACGGACTTGTTCTCCTGCGCATTGGCAGTTACGATGCCCATCGCGAGGGCAAAATACATGATTGTTCTTTTCATTCTTACTTTGGATTTTAGTGGTGAATAAAAATTGAGGTGTTGTTTATTATGTTTTCAATCTCTGTCCTGATACAGCATCACCTTGTAACCTGCCTTCAGATGCACCTTCACGGTACGCATCTTCTTGGCGATATACTGGCTTGTGCCCTGTATCAGTCCCTTACCGAGGTCGGAGGCTAACTGCGCCCCCGCATTGGTGGAGATGTTGATGCTACTGCCGAGCGAGCCGCCCATGTTGGCGGCAACCTCACGCACTGCGTCCATCTCCATCGAGCCGGGGATGAAGATGCCCTGCTGCCCGTCCGTGTCATAAACCAAAAGCTCCACAGGTACGATGGTACCCTCATGCTCAATCGAGGTGATTTCAATGTCGAGGCGTTCGCCCTGCACACGTGCCGCACCTACCACCACGGCATTACGGGGGATAATCCGTTCCGCCACGGCCATCGGCTCCAGCAGGCGCAGCTTCACCGCCTGTCCGTCCGTCACGCTCTGCGCTCCATAGATGCACGCCGATATGGTGTTCTTGTCCGACACCCCGACCTTGCCCACAGCGGTGTTGAAACCATAATTTCGCTCCTGCGCCTGGGCTGCGATGAACTCCCCATTGCTCATCGGCTGTCCGAGAGCGGACACCACCTGCTTCGTCACCTGTTTCACGGGACTGACGGTGTGCTTCCCGGCTTTGCCCACTGTTGCAGGCATTGCCTCCTGTTTGGGTTGTCCGCCATTCTGACCGCCCATATACTTCGCCGCCAGTTCGTAGGACTTCTCCATGAGAGCCACTTGGTCGTCCATATCAGATGCCCTGCCTTTCTCGCTTTCAAGTTCCGATTCCAGCGAGGCGATGCGCTCCAGAAGTTCCTCCATATCCGCATTTTCCTCCTTAGGCTGTTCATAGAAACTGCCAAGCGTGGTATTCAGGTCACGGTAGGCGGAGGCAGACGAGCGGATGCTTTGAGGTGTTGCGGGCTCGCTCTTTTCCGCACTGTCATTGGCTGTCAGACTGAAATCCGCAGCGGATTCGTTTCCCGCTACTTCACGGTCGAACATATCTCCCAGCTCCATCATCGAGCGGTTGCGGTTTTCCTTGCGTTCCTCCATCGCTCCCTGCTCATAGGCTTTCGCCTTGTCGCCGATAATCTGCCTGTCCGCCTTGTCGGCATCCGGCATCTCCATGTTGTAGCCATCCATACCAGGCTCTTTTGTTTCGTCAGACGATGGGGCGAAAATCAGCCACATCGCACCGAGGAACACCAGCACCATGGCAGGCAGCACAATCATCTTCTGCCGTCTCAGCCGTTCCGCCTCCGTGAGCGGTGTACGCTCCTGCTTGGGTTTTTCCTTGTCGTTTCCCTTGTCGGGAGCGGTCTTGTTGGCTTCGCCTTCCTCCTTCGCGCCTCGGCCATTCAAGCAAGCTTGATGGCTCTCGGCTTGGCGTCGGTTCTGTACTTCAATCTTCGTCTGTTCCATATAAATAATTAGGTGTTGAATGATTACTAACAGTGGGCTTGATGGACAGTTCCACCTGCCCAGCATGGTCTATCTCCATCTTTCGGCTTTCGTCTCTGCCAATGTCATAGACGGCCTTGCCGAAAGTGTAGAGGGCAAGCACCGCAAAGACGGCGAGCATTCCCAATATGATGCGTCTCTTCGTCCGCTGTGGCAGACCCTCCAACCGGTCCTTGGCCAGCTCCGTCATCTGCTTTCTTTTATCGCGGAGACTCCAGAAGAGCCTCCATGCCGATTTCCTGATTCTATTTTCCTTCATGCCCGTCATCGTTTGATTGTCTGTAAGTCCTTGTTCTCAATGATGGTGAACCCCTCGATAGTGAATCCGTTGGGATTGTCGTCCGAGCGTGAGGCGTTCAGCAGCCGGCACGTCGTCACGAGGCTGCGCTCCGTGATGTTGCTCTGCCGGATAATCTGCTGCCGTGCGTAGGTGGTGGCACGGTACGGATAGCCGTTGAAGTCACACACCACGCTGTCCACCTTCAGCACCTGATTGATGTTACCTGCGATGATGCGGTTGTAATAACCCTTTTCCGCAAAGTCCGAATAGTAGTTGTACACGCTGCGGTCGGCCAACAGCAGTGCACGCTTCACGTTGTGCTCAATCGCGCTCTTCTCCGGCGAGAGCGTGAAGAACAGCTCATGGAAGCGGCGTACGTGCTCCCTCGCCTCCGCCGGACGGTTCTGCGACAGGTCCTGCGAGAGGGCCAGCATCAGCGACTTGCCGTTGTCCAGCACATATATCTTCTCCCGCTGCTTCTCCGCAAAGCGGTAGGAACTCCACACGCTCCACACAGTCACCACGGCACACAAGGCGAGGAACACCATGCTGAACAGGCGAATCTGCCTGAACGAGGTCTCGATGTTCTTTAATGACTTAAATTCCATTTTCTTGTTTTCTCCTTGTTTTGATGTAACACATACTTTTCTTTATCTCAGCAGTTTCCCGACACGTCCGGCCACATTGCCAGCGGTGGCACCCGCCACGCTGCCAGCGAAGCCGCCAGCCTTGCCAGCCGTCTGGTTCACGTTGCGCCCGTAGTTGCCCATGCCCCCGGCCTGGATAATCCAGCCCGACACGGTGGGGATGGTGAAGTAGCCGATGATGCCGATGATCATGAACACGATATACACCCCATCGCTCGAATCCAGCGAGAAGTTCGGGTCGGCCTGCATCCGCTCGATGTCGCTCTGCAGCATCAGCACCTGTATCTTGGCCAGTATCGTGCTGAACATGTCCGACACGGGCAGCCACAGATACACCTGTACATAGCGGCATATCCACTGCGTCAGCGTGCTCTGGAAGCCGTCCCACACCGAGATGGCGAAGGCTATCGGTCCCAGTATCGACAGCACCACGAGGAAGAACGTCCTCAGCGTGTCTATCACGAGGGCAGCGGCCTGAAACAGCAGCTCCAGCAACTCACGGAAGAAGTCGCGCACGCCCTTCTTCATCTGGTACATGCTCCGCTCGATGTACATCCCCGCCATGGTGACAAGGTCATCGGGCGACCACCCCAATTCCTCCAGTTGCTTGTCGAACTCCTCGTTCGACACCAAGTAGGCCGTCTCCGGGTTGCGTTTCATCGCCTCATATTCCAGCTTGTCCTTCTGCTCCCGGTACTCGTTCATGTCCAGCGTCTCCGTCTCCAGCATCTTGGCCGTACCCTGTACAATCGGCGAGAGCACTCCACTGAGTGTGCCCAGCACCACCGTTGGGAAGAACATGATGCACAGTCCTATGGCAAACGGACGAAGCATCGGGAACACGTCTATCGGTTCGGCACGCGCCAGCGACTGCCAAACCCGGTAGGCCACATAGAAGAGCGCACCCAGTCCGGCGATGCCTTTCGCCACGCCCGCCATATCCTCGCACAGCGGCATCATCTCGTCGTAGAGCGACCGCAGTATCTGGTGAAGGTTCTCGAAGTCCATAGGCTACCAGTATCTTTCGTTGGCACTGCCGTAGAGTCCCATCACGCGGTCGAGGTCATTCTTCTTCTTTGCCCGCAGGTAGCTCACGCTGATGTTCTTGTTGGTGTAGTAGCTCACGAGGTTGCGGTACCGCTTCATCTTCTGATAACAGCCCTCCACCACGTCCATACGGTCCTTGTCCGTCATGGAGAGCGTGGTGATGTTCACCACGTTCTTCAGCTCCGTCAGCACGTCGTTACTCTCCTCCAGCAGTTTGGTGTAGCCGAAGGCGATGGCTGACAGTTCCTCCACCGTGAAATTCTCGTCGTGCATCATCTTCTGGAAGCTGTTCATGTAGATGTCCGTGATGTCGCCCACCATCAGGATGGTCTGCTGCACCTTGCGGGCATCCTTGACGAGGTTGTTCACCGATTTCAGGGCATCGTAATACTTCTTACCCTGCTCATAGATTTTCACTGTCTCCTGAAAGTTCTTGGCCATGTGGGTCGCCGTGGTCGATGTGTGCGCCACGTTCTTGGAGGTGTTCACGATACTTTGCGCGATATTGGACGGGTCTATGACCGTCCACTGTGCGCTTGCCTTGCCCGCAAGGAACAGACAAAAGCATGTTGTCAGAATCTTTGTTTTCATTCTCATTCTTACAATTTTGGTGTTACAGATTGTCTTTACTGGGACAAATTGTCCTTAGTCGCTTTAACTCTTACATAGTCCCCGTTGGGCGAGAAGGTCAGCACGTCCGTCTCCTCGTTGTAGGCCACGTCGATGCGGAATCCCGTGTTCATGAAGAGGTTGCCGTTTTCCATCTGCAGGAGGTAAGTCTGCGGTTTCAGCTCGCGTCCCAGCCCCTTGCGCTTGAACACTGTCACCTTGTATGCCTTGCCCTCCTTGTAGATGAGCACGTCAGGCTTGCCCTCCACGCTCTCCCAGTTGCCGCAGAGGGCGGGACGGTCGTCCCTCGCCGCCTCACTGCACGACTGCATTGCCATACTCGCCATTCCCAGCACGATGCCGCAAAGGAGCAGCATCTGTCTGCTTGATGTCTTGAATCTTCTTCCCATGTTCTGAATCATTGTTGAATGTGATAAAATCTGGTTGTGATAAATGTCATGTCTTGCTACTCCTTCTTTTCTCCGCCAGCTGCCGGATGGCGGCTTCGATGTCACCGCCCAGTTGCTCCGCCAGCCGATATACCTCCACCTTCTCCGTTTCCTCGGTGGTGTAGGCGAGGTATTCCTCTGCGCTCACCTCGGTGGCATAGACCGCCGACTGCGTGCCGCCCAGTCCGATCCATACCTCCTTGTAGAGCCGTGACGGGTTGTTGGCCATGTTGATGGAGAGAATCTGAGACTTCTCCTTCTCCGTCAGACCGAGCAACGCCTGTATCTGGTCGAACTTGTTCATGTACTTCCGCTGGTCGAGGAGTATCTTGCAGTCGGAGTTGTTGATGATGCTCTCCTTCACCACGGGCGAGGAGATGATGTCGTCCACCTCCTGTGTCACCACGATGGCCTCGCCGTAATATTTGCGCACGGTCTTGTACATGTATCTCAGGTATTCCGCCATGTTCGCCGACGACAACGCCTTCCATGCCTCCTCCACAATCAGCTGCTTGCGCACGCCCTTCAGACGGCGCATCTTGTTGATGAAAGCCTCCATGATGATGATGGTCACCACGGGGAACAGCTCACGGTTCTCTTTGATGCTGTCAATCTCGAAGACGATGAACCGCTTGCCGAGAAGGTCGATGTTCTCCGTGGAGTTGAGCAGGAAGTCGTAGCGTCCGCCCCGGTAATACTGCCGCATGGTGGTGAGCATGTTGTCGATATTGAAGTCCGACTTCTCCACCTTTATCTCACGATCCGCCAGCTCGCGGCGGTAGTCGTCGCGCATGTACTCGTAAAAGGTGTTGAACGAGGGCGTGATGCTCCGGTCTTCCCTGATGCGCTCAATGTAGGCATTCACCGCACTGCCCAGCTCGCCGCTCTCCGTCTTCGTCACCTTGTCGTCCTCCGATTTCCAGAGCGTCAGCAGCAGCGTCTTGATGCTGTCCTTCTTCTCCACGTCGAACACATAGTCGTCGGTGTAGAACGGGTTGAACGAGATAGGCTTTTCCTCCGTGTAGGTGAAATACACGCCGTCCTCGCCGTGCGTCTTGCGCCGTATCATCTCGCACAGCCCCTGGTAGGAGTTTCCCGTATCCACCAGCACCACGTGCGTGCCCTGCTCGTAGTACTGGCGCACGAGGTGGTTCATGAAGAACGACTTTCCGCTGCCCGACGGGCCCAGCACGAACTTGTTGCGGTTGGTGGTGATGCCCCGCTTCATGGGCAAGTCGCTGATGTCGAGGTGCAGGGGCTTGCCCGTGAGCCTGTCCACCATCTTGATGCCGAAGGGCGAGAGCGAACTGCGGTAGTTGGTTTCCTCCGTGAAGAGGCACACCGCCTGTTCGGTGAAGGTGTAGAACGACTCCTCCGCAGGAAAGTCCGCCGCGTTGCCGGGCATCGCCGCCCAGTAGAGCGTGGGGCAGTCGATGGTGTTGTGGCGTGGCATGCACTCCATGCTTGCCAGCTGACTGCCCACATCGTTCTTGATGTGGCGCAACTCCTCCGCATCGTCGCTCCATGCCATGACGTTGAAATGCGCTCTCACCGAGGTCAGCCCGTAGGAATGTGCCTCGTTCAGGTATTGCTCTATCCACTCGCGGTTGATGCTGTTGCTCCTCGAATAGCGGGAAAGCGACAGCATATTCCTTGCGGATTTCTCGAACTTCTGCAGGTTCTCCTCGCTGTTGTCCAGAATCACATACTGGTTGTAGATGTGGTTGCAGGGCAGCAGCAGTCCCACGGGACTGGCGAAGGAGAGGCGGCAGTCCGAGCGGTCGGTGGAGAGTTTCTCGTACCTGACATCGGTGGAAACTTTTCCGGGCAGGTCTTCCGCATCGGAAAGGGTGTGCAGGCACAGGCGGTTGTCGCCGATGCGCATCTCCCTTGCCGAGAGGTCGATGTCCTGCAGTGTCCTGTCGCCTTCGGGCATGAGGGAGAAGTAACGCTCTATGAGTCCGGCCTTGTCTTCCGTACCGACAAGCTCATCGGTGGTGAGGCGGCGCAGTCTGATGAAGCCGCTGTCGTTCATGATGCGGGCGAACTGTTCCGTAGCCTCCATGAATTTCTCCGCCGTCTCCCTGTCCAGTTCCTTGGGGATGATATGCCCACGGCACAGCGTGCTGAAGTTGCTCTGCATACGGTTGCGCTCCTTCGTGGTCTTCGTCAGGAAGAGGTAGCAGGTGTGCTTCAGGTAGGGCCGCTCGTTGAAGTGACGCTCAAACGAACGGCTCAGAAAACTCATGTCATCTTTGTGCAACTCTGGCTTGTACTGCTCCTTGATGAACCAGTCCTGCTTGTGGACGATGGAGTAGTCGGGCAGCACCTTGATGGCCTTGCACCAGCAGCCGTGTATGGCCTCGTATTCCGCACCCGTCACGGTATAGAGTTCCGGCAGTTCCACCTCGTAGGCGACCGTGAGGTCGGCATCCTTCGAGACGATGCAGCCGTGCTCCACTGCCAGCAGTGGGAACTTGTTTTCCAGTGTCGTCATTTTGGATGTATTTCTCATTTCGTTTCTTCCTTTCGTTGTCGTTTGAATAATCGGGCTATCCGCCGTCGGTTGATAAGGTATCGGGGGTGGCTGCGTGCTGCTCCCAGCTTCATCAGTCCGTGCTCGCCGTACCGGGCGTTCAGCGCGAAGGTCTGCCATACGAGGATGGACGACGATGCCGCACCGAAGCCGATACATATCCACTGGCCGATGCCGACCATGTAGAGGATGACGAAGAGGATGAAGAGGGTGAGCAGACCTCCACAGAATATGAAGAGGTACTGCGCCTTCAGGCCCTTAAACTCAACCGGACGGCCGATGCCCTTGTTGATGGGGTATTCAGCCATACATTATTATATTATAGGAAGAACGAGCGCAGAATGGTGGCTGCCACGATGAGGAAGATACATGCTCCGAACCAGCTTGCGGCGGTCTTGGAGGTGTCGGGGTCGCCCGACGAGAACTTGCCATAGACCTTCACGCCGCCGATGAGTCCGACCACTGCGCCGATGGCGTAGATGAGTTTCGTGCCTGGGTCGAAATACGAGGTGACCATGGAGGTGGCTTCGTTGATGCCTGCCAGTCCGTTGCCCTGTGCGAATGCGGTTGCGCTTGCAGCGATGAGGAGTGCTGCCGAGAGGATTGTTCTGATACTGTTGTTCTTGTTCATATTGATGTTCTGTTTTGTGCCCTCGAAGGGTGGATAGTCCTTGTCGGGCGGGTTGATAATGATTTACTTTATTCGGATATAGTGGTGTCGCCCTTTTGTTTCTACGGACTTAGGCTGTCCGTTTGCGGGCTTGCTGTACCTTGTACTGCCGTGCCGCTTTGCTATCATATTACTATCTGCTCATTCCTTCTCATTTATATTGTTATACATAGTCCCGGATGTTGAAATCCTCCAGTTTGTCGGGGATGACGAACGGTTTCCTTGCCTGTTTCACGGCATTGCCGATACTATCCACGTAAGCCGTGATGGCACTTGCCAGCCGTTCCGCTAAAACCTCATCCGTCATGATGCTCGTAATCTTCTCGAACAACTCCGTACCGTCCAGTTCAGTCATGACCTCTCCGGCCTTTGTCAGTTCCTGTTGGGTCGGCTCGTCTTTCTTGATGGTCTGTACGGCATCGGCTATCTCGTCGAAACTGCATCCCGAAGCATGGGGCTTGTATTCCTCCTCCAGTTCTTCCTCAGAATATCCAAGTTCATCCGGTGTCAGGCTGCTGAACGTTTCATCCAGTTTTTCTGCCGGAACTTGGGCGGACTGATTGCCTTTTTCCTGATTTCCGACATCAAAGGTAGTGTCGTTTTCTGATATGGCATCGCCTTTTTCAGAAGTGGAATCCTTTGGCACAGGGGTGGCAGCGGTTGACTTCGCGACACTCATCTTGAACTTGCTTTTGCCGATAACATCGGGGATTTCCTTACTGATTTCCGTCTCTTCTTTTTGTGGGGAAGGCGGATTGCCTGCCATCGACTTCCACAGCTCGGAGATACCGCACAAGAATCGGACAAGTTTGGTTTCCTTGATCTGCTCTTGCAGCAACAGGAGTATGAACCATACGTTGCAGAGAAGCGACACGGTCAGAATGATTCCTTTCAGTTCCATCTTCAAAACAGTTTGGCATTCTGGATACTCTGGTAGTAAGCCTCCTGCAGTTCATTCTGGTATTGGCGCAGGTGCTCATTCAGCACGTTGTCGATGTAACGTCCAAGGGTGATTCCGTTACCCATGTATCTGATAATGTTGGCATACTTGTCGTGTGTCTCCTTGTCGATATAGACACATTGGCGCACTTTAATTTCCGATGCCTCCATAAAGGCGGACAAGGGTTTGCGCATTGTTCTTTGTTTTCCTGCTTGCAGGTTGTCAGCATTGCCGTTGTTCTTCTGATTCTTCTTCATGATTTCTTGTTTTTGAAATGTTGATAAAATGTGATTGCTGTCTCAATTATAATTTCTCGATTTCTGGACAAACGATGCCTCGGCTCTTGAACTCGTTTCCGATAGTCTCCTTGTATTGAGCAAGATGTTCGCGGAGGATGCCATCCACGCAGAAACAATCCGTCCCATCGTTTGATGACTGGGGAGCGTGTTCTGCAAGCATATCGTAGGCTTCCGAACTGACATATACCAGTTTCACACCGCTCTCCTCAATCTTTCGGTCTATCTCCTTGCCGTAAAGGGCACAGTGGTTGGCAAGCACATTGTCAATATACTGCTGTACTGTCATGCCGTTGCCCACGCACTCCACGAGTGCCGATATTCTATCGTGGAAATCCTTGTCAATGAGGACGGGCATACCGCGACCTTCGCTGCCTTTCGGCTTGTTCAGGAAACCTTCCTTGCGGAGTTTGTTCACTGCTTTCTGGAACTTACTCATACCGTTGTTCTTCTGATTTTTCTTCATAATGTCTTGTTTTTGAAATGTTGATAAAATGTGATTGTTGCCTCATTTATAATTTCTCGATTTCCGGGCAAGCGATGCCTCGGTTCTTGAACTCGTTTCCGATAGTCTCCTTGTATTGGGCAAGATGTTCGCAGAGGATGCTATCTACACAGAAACGATCCGACCCTCCGTTTGATGACTGAGAAGCAAGTTCAGCAAGCATGTCGTAGGCTTCCGAGCTGACATATACCAGTTTCACACCGCTCTCCTCAATTTTTCGGTCTATCTCCTTGCCGTAAAGGGCACAGTGGTTGGCAAGCACATTGTCAATATACTGCTGTACTGTCATGCCGTTGCCCACGCACTCCACGAGTGCCGATATTCTATCGTGGAAATCCTTGTCAATGAGGACGGGCATACCGCGACCTTCGCTGCTTTTCGGCTTGTTCAGGAAACCTTCCTTGCGGAGTTTGTTCACTGCTTTCTGAAACTTACTCATACCGTTGTTTTTCTGATTCTTCTTCATAATGTCTTGTTTTTGAAATGTTGATAAATGTGATTGTTATGATATTAAAGATTGTATGATTTGAGATGACGGTTGAACGCTTCCACAATATCATCCTGAAACTGCTCGAAATGATATGTAAGGACATTGTTCAGATAGCTTGCTATGGTCACCTCGTTGCCTCCGACTACATGGAGTATCTTCTGTATGCGGTCATGAAACTCCTTCTTGATATATACCTGCTTGCCAAGTCTGGCGGTAACATTGGACTCGCATACGAAGGTACTCTCATAGTCAGGCTTGCCATTGCCGTCCATACCTTTCTTCGTTGAGGTGGCGGACGTGGCAGTCTGCTGACCGGACTCTTTTGCCTTCGGCTGGCGGCTGCTCTCTGTGCTTCTCGCCTCCAAGGGAAGACTGGTATCGTCCAGACGGAATGAGTTGATGACCGCCGCACTGTCAATATCGTCGATTCGTGTCTTTTTTGCCATACCATTCAGTTTTTGATTATTTCAAGTATCTCGTCCGCAAGTTTGTCGAGGTTGCTGCCTCTCACCAGTGTCTTGTCTGCGGGGAACGCCGTAGATCGGAATACGGTCTTTCGCTCTGTGCCTGTCTCCTTGCGGAAGCGTTTGCTGTCGGGGAGGAACGTGCCCAGTATAGGAAGGGCGAACTCCGCACATACCTTGTCGTAAGCCTTGTACAACTCCGACTTCTCACGTCCGTCCACCATGTTCCACACAAGGTACAGTCCCTTGATGCAGGACTTGCCCGTGCTTATCATCTGCTCGTTGATGACGGTAGCAAACTTGATGGAGCTTTCCATCACTACACGGTCTGCGATGATTGGAGTGAAGATGTAGTCCATCTTGGCTATGGTTGTCACCACATCCACATTGTTGATGGTTCCCGGCAGGTCGAAGAACACGAAGTCAAGGTTCGGATGGCTCTCGCAGAGCTGCTCCGCCGTCTTGATGGCATCCTCGGCACGGCTGCACTTGATGGGATAAGGATTCTTCTCCAACCGTTTCAGCTGTTCGTAGGCCATGGACTTGTAATACTCATCCTCCATGATGGCTTTCAGGTCACGCTTGCGCATGTCGTGGACGCTGTACTGCGGAAAGTCACAGTCCACCACCGCTACATTGTAGCCTTTCACGTAATGCAGGTAACTTGCCACCAGCACCGTGAGGGTTGTCTTCCCGGCTCCTCCTTTTTGTGTGGAGATAGCCACATACTTGGTTTCATTCATACTTTTGATAATTATTATTGTTATACATAAGTCGGATTACGGAAGCGTATTGTTAATCACACGTACGTATATCCGTTTTCATTCTCATTCGTGACTTCATCCGTTGGTCTTGCTTCAAGTGCGTCCGCTGTTTCAAGTGTTCAAGCGGATAACCAGCTCTGCCTGCCAATGACTGTGAAGACGTATCTGGGCAACCTTGAATGGTCCTTCATTCCTATGTAAAACCAGTCCCGTTTACAGTCTTTCAAGAGCACCTGTTTTCAGTCCTTCATCTGAATCACGATGCAAAAGTATAGGCATTTTTTCATATCCGTATCACTTTCAGAATGAGTGGCAGCGAGTGGCACAAGGTGGTAGCGGTTGGCACCGCAAAAACGCTGATTCAGAGGCGGAAATAGCCGTAATTTTGCACCCAAGCGACAGGGCTTGCCCTTGGAACACTACCACTGGGTTATCAGGCAACACACCAATCCGTCCAGAGGCGGATTTTTATTGGCATTAGCCAATAGCAAGATGTCTTTTCAGTTACTCAAAAGGATTTGAGTTACCCGAAAAGCTCTTGCCCCACTGGCGGGGGACGGGCTCTTCCTCCGAAGTCGGGAAGCCTGATGAAAACCGATGCTTGGAGTTGGGAAAGGGGTCTTGACGTGAAACCACTAAATCCAATCAATGATGCAGAAAGAGAAAAGAAGGACGGGGCGATGCCCCAAGTTGGACACGAAGACGCACTGCGTGATGGTGCGTTTCGACGACGGCGAGTGGAACAGGTTCCTCGCCATGTACGAGAGATCGGGTGTCTATGCCAAGGCGGTGTTCCTGAAGGAGCAGTTCTTCGGCAGGACATTCAGGGTCGTTACGGTGGACAAGGGCTTGGTGGACTACTACACCAAGCTGTCGGATTTCCATGCGCAGTTCCGTGCCATCGGCACGAACTACAACCAAGTCGTGAAGGAACTGCGGTCGCATTTCTCCGAGAAGAAGGCTATGGCGTTGCTCTACAAATTGGAGAAATGCACGGAGGAACTGGCGGCGTTGAGCCACAGGATTGTGGAACTCTCAAAAGAAATGGAGGCGAAATGGTCACCAAAATCAGTTTAGGAAAGTCGCTCTACGGTGCGCTCGCCTACAACGGTGAGAAGATCAACAAGGAGCAGGGACGGCTGTTGGCCACCAACCGCATCTTCAACGACGGGAGCGGCACGGTGGATATTGCCAAGGCGATGGAGGGCTTTCTCGCCTTCATGCCCGCCACGGTGCGCACGGAGAAGCCTGTGCTGCACATCTCCATCAATCCGCATCCCGACGATGTGCTGACGGACACGGAACTGCAGGAGATAGCACGGGAATACCTCGACCGTCTGGGCTACGGCAACCAGCCTTATATGGTCTATAAGCATGAGGACATCGACCGCCACCACCTGCACATCGTCACCATCAACGTGGACGAGAGCGGAAGGCGGCTCAACCAGGACTTCCTTTTCCGCAGGAGCGAGCGCATACGCAAGGATTTGGAACGGAAGTATGGGCTTCATTCAGCAGAACGGCGAGGCGAGCGCATAGAGCGTCCGCTGTGCAAGGTGGACGTTGCGGCAGGCGACATTAAGAAGCAGGTGGGGAACATCGTGAAGGCGGTGAACAGGCAGTACCGCTTCCAGTCGCTGGGCGAATACCGTGCGCTGCTGTCGCTGTACAATGTGACGGTGGAGGAAGCGCGGGGCATCGTGCGTGGACGGGAATACCACGGGCTGGTGTTCTCCGCAACGGATGATGCGGGCAACAAGACGGGCAATCCGTTCAAGTCCTCGCTCTTCGGCAAGTCCGCCGGATATGATGCGCTGCAAAACAAGTTTGCACGCTCCAAGAAAGAGATAAAGGACAGGAAACTCGCTGAAATGACAAAGCGCACCGTATTGGCGGCTTTGGAGGCAACGCACCACCAAGACCGCTTCATAGCCCTGCTCAGGGAAAGAGGCATCGACACGGTGCTGCGCCATACGGAGGACGGGCGCATCTACGGTGCCACCTTCATCGACCACCGCACGGGCTGTGTGCTCAACGGCTCACGCATGGGCAGGGAACTTTCAGCCAATGCCTTGCAGGAACACTTCACGCTGCCATACGCCAACGAGGAGCCAATAACGATGACTGTACCTGCGGAAGAGAGTGTGCCTACTGAAGATAGAAATGCAGTCAGGCCAAAGGCAGAAGAATACACCGACGACTTCCACATCTCAGGTGCAGGGCTTTTCTCGCCCGACGGCTCGACCATCGATCCCGAAGAAGAGGCGTTTATCCGTGCCATGCAGCGGAAGAAGAAAAAGAAGAAGCGTAAGGGACTGGGAATGTAACATCGTATTTTTTATTCACTTCAAAACAAAGGAACAATGTCACAAGAAGACGATTTGAGGGCACTGGCGAAAATCATGGATTTTCTGCGTGCCGTGAGTATTATACTGGTAGTGATGAACGTGTATTGGTACTGCTACAGTGCCATACGGCTGTGGGGAGTGGACATCGGTGTGGTGGACAGGATTCTGATGAACTTCAACCGCACGGCGGGGCTGTTCCATTCCATCCTCTACACAAAGCTGTTCGCCGTACTCCTGCTTGCCCTTTCCTGCCTCGGCACAAAGGGCGTGAAGGGCGAGAAAATCACTTGGAGCAGGATTTGGACGGCACTGGCCATAGGCAGTGTGCTGTTCTTCCTCAACTGGTGGATATTGGCACTGACACTGCCCACGGAGGCGGTGGCTGGACTGTATATCGCCACCATCGGCACGGGCTACGTCTGCCTGCTGATGAGCGGGCTGTGGATGAGCCGTCTGCTGAAACACAATCTGATGGAGGATGTGTTCAACACCGAGAACGAGAGTTTCATGCAGGAGACAAGGCTGCTGGAGAACGACTATTCCGTGAACCTGCCCACACGCTTCTACTACCGCAAGCGGTGGAACAGAGGCTGGATCAACGTGGTCAATCCCTTCCGTGCCTCCATCGTACTGGGCACGCCGGGCAGCGGCAAGTCGTATGCCGTGGTGAACAACTTCATCAAGCAGCAGATAGAGAAGGGGTATTCGATGTATGTGTACGACTTCAAGTTTCCCGACCTCTCCATGATTGCCTACAACCATCTTTTGAACCACCCGGAGGGTTACAAAGTAAAACCGCAGTTCTACGTCATCAACTTCGACGACCCTCGCCGCAGCCACCGCTGCAACCCCATCCATCCGGACTTCATGACCGATATTTCGGATGCCTACGAGAGTGCCTACACCATCATGCTCAACCTCAACCGCACGTGGGTGCAGAAGCAGGGCGACTTCTTCGTGGAATCGCCCATCATCCTCTTCGCTGCCATCATCTGGTTCCTGCGCATCTACGAGGGCGGCAGGTATTGCACTTTTCCCCATGCCATCGAACTGCTCAACCGCCGCTACGAGGATGTGTTTCCCATTCTGACGAGCTATCCCGAACTGGAGAACTACCTTTCCCCCTTCATGGACGCTTGGCAGGGAGGAGCGATGGAACAGTTGCAGGGACAGATTGCCAGTGCGAAGATTCCGCTCTCTCGCATGATTTCGCCACAGCTCTACTGGGTGATGTCGGACAGCGAGTTTACGCTCGACATCAACAACCCCGAAGAGCCGAAGATTCTCTGCGTGGGCAACAACCCCGACCGCCAGAACATCTACGGGGCGGCCCTCGGCCTCTACAACTCCCGCATCGTGAAACTCATCAACAAGAAGGGGATGCTGAAATCGTCGGTCATCATCGACGAGCTGCCCACCATCTATTTCAAGGGACTGGACAACCTCATCGCCACGGCACGAAGCAACAAGGTGGCGGTGTGTCTGGGATTTCAGGACTTCTCGCAGCTGGTGCGCGACTATGGCGACAAGGAGGCGAAGGTGGTGATGAACACCGTAGGCAACATCTTCTCCGGGCAGGTGGTGGGCGAGACGGCCAAGACGCTTTCGGAGCGTTTCGGTAAGGTGTTGCAGAAGCGGCAGTCCATCTCCATCAACCGTCAGGACGTTTCCACCTCCATCAACACGCAGATGGATTCACTCATCCCGCCCAGCAAGATTTCCGGCCTCACGCAGGGCATGTTCGTGGGTGCTGTCTCCGACAACTTCGACGAGCGCATCGAGCAGAAGATTTTCCATGCGGAGATTGTGGTGGACAATGCGAAGGTCGCCGCCGAGACGAAAGCCTACAAGCCCATTCCCGTCATCACGGACTTCACGGACGAGCACGGCAACGACTGCATGAAGGAGAAGGTGCAGGAAAACTACAACCGCATCAAGGACGAGGTGAAGCAGATTGTGAAGGACGAACTGGAGCGCATTGCCAGCGATGAAAGCCTGAAGCATCTGCTGCAGAACAAGTAAGAAAAAGGCGGTAGTGGACAATGATTCCGCTACCGCCTAAAATGAAGAACGCCCTCCAAGTATGCTGCCTTGCGGCTCGCCTGGAGGGCTTATTATATCGTGCTAATTGAAAAGCTCTATCTTTTCTATCAGAGTTGAATGTGCGGTAAATGGAATTACCTTCTTGTGCTGCAATCTTCCGACAATGATTGCGGGATGTACATTGAACTTTTCTGCATAATATCGAATCGTATCAGCAGAAAAATCTCCCTGCCTGATTATCTCGTTTTCCTCTGCCTGAGACAGTAAGGTGCGTGAAGAGAAAGCATCGGCCTCTTCCTCCTTTTCCTTCTGTTTGTCCGCATATTCAATGTCTTCCAAGAATATGTCTTTCTTGCCATGTAGCAGGATGTGTCCCAATTCGTGGAAGAATGTGAACCAGAATATGTCGTTTCTCTTATGTCTTCCCGTCATCTGAATGCAGGGCGCATCATTGATCCATCTTGTGGAGCCGTTGATGGGAGCCTTGGGCAGACAAGGTGTATAAACCAGCTTGACGCCCACCTTGGCACACAGTTCCTGCAATGCCACGGCAAAATCAGCAGGATGCTCAGCACAGAGGCTTTTCATGGCAGGGATAGCTTCACGCAGTGCCTTCTCGGAAAACTCGCAGACTTCCGTTTCTGCTGCCTGCACTTCTCCCTGACGCAGCCATGCGGATATGGCGTGCGGCTCTTTGGTGTTATTGAGGGATATACGGAATGCCACTTTCAACTGTTGGTTCAGGTAGTAGTCTTCCCATGCCCTTTCCGTGCTGACCTGAAAGAACGAGAGCAATGCCTTGACTTTCTCCTCAACCGTCTTTACCATGGGAATCCAGCCCAGTTCCATCATTTTTGCCAAGGGGAACGAACATGCCCATTCGTATGCCAGGGCCAGTTGCTCTTCTCTTTTCTGTCGAGCAACATACTCATCATACCCGCGCTGTATGTTCAGCCAGAAATGTGCGGGAATCTTTGTGACACTCTCGAACGCCACAGCCATATCAGAGGTCACACTACTCTTGCCGCCAATGACGGCAAAGATGGTCTTCTCCGGTTTTGAAGTGCGCACAGCAAACTCCTTTACGCTCATCCCCATCTCTTTCAGTTTGTCTGAAAGGGTGATACCGGGATGAAACTCCACCGGCGGAACGAATTTCTTTAAAGTTGCCATAATACTATACTATTTACCGTGATAATTCACTATTTCTACAATTTCTACTCCTTTTATCTCTATCCAGACATACTTGCCGTTTTCGTCGGTCGGAATAGGGTCTTCATGAGGCTCAAATATCAGCCGATACGGCTGGTCGAGGTCACAAGCCCATTGTCCTTTCCTGTTTTCGCTCAGTTCATGATAGCGTCCTGGCAGGTAACGCACATCTTCCAAGGTGTCGGCTCGATAGAGATCTCGAAGACGCTTCTGGAACAATTCAGCTCTTGTCTGACCAAGTTCCTTTAAGCATTTTCGTGGGTCAGATGCTATCTTCTCCAGTTTCTTGCTCTGAAAGAATATATCCATTGGCTGTCTATATTTGACTTACATATTCTATTATACTTTTCTGCTGCAAAGTTACAACTTTATTTTCAAATAACAGATAGTGTTATTCAAAAATAGGTGATAATTTATGCTTTTTTGGCTAAATCACATCCTTTTACCGCCTCATCCGCTCCAATTCCTCATCCCGTCGAATCTTCTCATTGAGTTTCTTCTGCATCTTGTCGATGAAATAGGTGCGGCTGGGATTCTTGCGCAGTTTGATGGCGGAGTAGTAGCGGTAACACTCCTTGGTGTCGAGTCCGAAGAACTCGTAGAGGGCAGGGGCGAGCACCTTCAAGGGAGTCTCGCCGTTGTCTATACAGCCCATCTCGCTCAGCCCGTAAACCAGCTCCACAAGGTCGAGGGTGTTGCCCGTCCATTGCAGGGACTTCTGTGTTTTGCTTTTTGCTGTGGGGATAACGGTGGGATGGATGTTGGATGTGAGTGGTGGCACTTGGGGAGCTGCAAGGAACTTCTGCATCTTGCGCACAAAGGCAAGGGCTTTGCGTACATATAAGTCGGTCATGCTTTTTCCGGCAGCTGTATACAGCGTGTTATGATACTGCAATTCGTTCTCGGTATATGCCAGTGTAATGGCAGCTTGGTTGCGGTCAGCACATTCATGGCATAACGATATGACTGAGCTTATGAAACCACCGTATGCGGTCTTCAGACAGCCGCTGTCGGCTTCGTTAATCATGGCGAAAAATTCTGTTTCCGCCAATATGAGGTAGTTCATGTTCTTTTTCCATTTGAGGGTTTATAGTTGCTTGTCGTTGTGCGCACACTGATATACAATGCAAAATGCGCTCCCTCAAATAGGAAATCGTGAAGCTAGATATGTTTTACACTGATTTATAGCGACATAAACAGCGAAAATATTTTTAGACTGATTTTTCTGAAGGACAAAATGTGTTCACAATCTGAACACGTGTACATTTTCTGAACACGGTTATTGTTCAGAAAATGTACACACATAAGGCTTGTTCATTCTTTTGCGTCGTCAATTCCGTATTCTTCGATTTTGTTGTACAGCGTTGTCCTGCCAATGCCCAATAGTATCGCCGCCAGCTTTTTGTTCCCGTCAGTTTGTTTCAGAGCCCGCAGTATGCGGTCTTTCTCTTCTTCATCACTCTTTAGCGTAAAACCGATGGATGAAGCTGTTTGTTCATTGTCAAGTTCCAGACTATTCTCCGTTATGATATCGCCTTCTGTGTGCAGTACGGCTGACAGAATCTTCTGTTTCAGCTCACGTACATTGCCCGGCCACGGATAGGCGAGCAAGGTTTTACAGGCGGATGTGCTGAAGCCTTGTATGTTCCGTTCCAGTTCCTGATTGGCTATTTCGCGGAAAAACTCAGCCAACGGGATTATGTCCTCCGGACAATCGCGCAGAGGAGGTACTGTTATCACATATTCCTGCAAACGATATAGCAAATCCGGTCTGAAGCGTTTCTCGGCAACGGCTTTATGCAAGTCCTCGTTGGTTGCAGCAACTATACGCACGTTGGCTGCCTTGTCCTCTTTGGCCCCTATCGGTCGGTAACGTCGTTCCTGTATGGCACGGAGCAACATCTGCTGCATCTCCGGCGTCAGGTTACCGACTTCGTCAAGGAATAACGTTCCGCCTTCGGCTTCTTGGAAATACCCGGTTTTATTGGTATCAGCTCCGGTAAATGACCCCTTGAGATGCCCGAAGAAAGCGGATTGCGCCAATGACGGAGATAACGCCCCGCAATCCACCGCAACGAAAGGTTTGTCAGACAGTTTGCTTTGGGCATGGATGTGTTGCGCGATATGCTCTTTCCCTGTCCCGTTTTCTCCAAGTATCAGCACACTCATACGTGTGGCAGCGACAAGGCGTACCCGCTTCTTTATATTCTGATATGCTGCGCCTTGTCGAATAAATATCGGCACTTGGCGTTGCGCCAGTCTGTCCCGTTCTTCCTGTATGGAACGGATTAGCGGTAGCAGTTTGTCTTCCAGCAGAGGTTTCTGTATATAATCTTTTGACCCGAGTTTCATACTCTCTACTGCCGAACCGACTTCACCGTAGTTTGTCATTACGATGAACGGATGACGCATTTCATTTTTGCGCATCCATCTTAACAGTTCTATACTGTCACCCTCGGGTAAACGCAGGTCGGCAAGCACGATGTCATCATCCCCAATCTTGGTCAACAACTTCTTGGCTGTATTGAGATGGTATGCCTGCTCGGTCTTGAAGCCGCCTTTTTTCAGAAGGTTGCAGACATATTCGTTATAGACGGTATTGTCCTCAATCACATAGATTTTCATTGAGCTTCCTCCTTTCGTTTTTGGCGACATTGATGATCATATTACCTTTCTCCAATATGGATGATACCGCACGTTGCAACTCCGCTTCCGAACATTCATTTTCCCGATGCAACAATTCGTATAGTTCCCACAGCGGTTTATCAGCATGAATTACAGCCCAAGAGCTGCGCAGGCGGTGTATCCATTCGCCCAAAGCCATGCGGTCGCCTCTTGCTCCGGCATTCCTTACGTCCTGCACGTCCTTCTCAGTTTCGGTTATCAGGCGGTCAAGCATTGCCGCCTTGTCACCGTAAGCAAGAAGGGAGGCCAGATCAGGTATTTCCTCTTTGCTGGTGTTGGCTGAAAGGCATTTTTCCGATGCCTCAATCAGTTCTGACAGTGAGAATGGTTTGAACAGGCAGGCTGTAAAACCTTGCGCTGTCAGTTCCTCAGCTTCGCAACTGCCGGATGCAGTTGCCACAATGACGGGTATCTCTTTTGAGTTGCCGACGCTTGATGAACGCATCAGTTCCAATACCTCAAAGCCGTTCATCTCCGGCATCTTCAAATCCACGATTGCTAAATCATAATGCCGTGTGCGCAACGCCTCCATCATATCACCGACATTGCTGAAGGTGTCGCAATGCACTCCGACACTGGCATACATCTCTTTTACCATGCCCAGCACTATCTCGTTGTCATCAAGTGCGACAACCGAATACGTCTTTTCAAGGCGTTGTTCTGACCGTAATTCCGGCTTTTCGGCAATGGCATCCGCAACCAACATAGGTATTCGTACTGTAAAACGGCTACCTTTCCCTTTCTCGCTTTCAACCCGTATTGTTCCGCCAAGCATATCAACAATCCGTTTCACGATACTTAAACCCAGACCGAATCCGTCTTGTGTGGCTGCATTGGACAGGCGTTCAAATGGATCGAATATCCGTTGTTGCTCTTCTTTGTTCATCCCGCTGCCGGTGTCTTCCACGCTTAACACAAGGTAGCCTTCTGTATGGCAAAGACGGAATGATACGCTTCCGGATTGTGTAAACTTGACAGCATTGGACAACAGGTTGTTGCCGATATGAATGACACGTTCTTTATCACCTGCCAAAATAACGTCCGAATCACATTCGATTGTCAGTTTAAGGTCTTTCTTCTCTGCTTGTGGAAGGAATTCCGCATTAAGCATCTCGGACACGCTTTGCAGGCGAAACGGAGATACTTTTGGTTGCTCCTTCCCGTTTTCCAGCCTGAAAAATTCAAGCAACGAGTTCAGCATGGTTGTCATATGCCGGGATGCCTGTAACATATTCACTGAATAACGACCGGCACATTCTGCATCGTTTTCATGTATAAGCTCTGCGTAGCCGTTTATCGCTGTCAATGGTGTGCGCAGCTCATGGGTAATGGTATGCACGGCTTTCTTACGGGAAGCTATCAGTTCCTCATTTGCACGGACAGACTGTTGCAATCGCCCTATCAGTTCTTCCGTTTCCTTTTCATAACGGTTGATTCTTCTGTTATTGCGGTGTATTATGATGTAGGATATGAGCAGCAATACCAAGGCAATGGCGGTCATGCTCCCGACAAGCATATACGAGTTCTCCCGCATGGTCATTATCTCGGCCTCACGATTTTGCAGGTCTTGATATACTTTTGTGTCCATATGGGAGATAAGTTCTTGTAACCGGTAATTCAATTCTCCGTTGCGGGCGGCAAGGCTGTCGGCGTGTTCCGACAGGCGGCGGCTTTGTGTACGCTGTTGTGCTATTGCATCGCGGTGGAGCGTATAGAGCATAGTCGTGGCTGTTGTCTGCTTCGGCTTTTCTTTTTTGCCGAAAATGCCAAGAAATCCCTTGCGTTTTGGCTTGACAGGCTGCTCCTGCGCACTCTTTTTTGCAATGACCGGAACCTGTCCGGCAATCTTCTTGTTAATGGAATCTTGCTTTTCAAGAACTTGCACGATTTTCCGCATCTGCACTTCTTTATCTTCCAGTAGAAAGCGCAGACTGTCTATCCGTTCAGACGGGTAGGTCTTCTTAAAACCGCACAATATGCTGTCCATCACCATACGTTGGGAGTGGTAGTTCTCCAAATCATTGGCATCCCATTCCAATATGGTTTCCCCAAGCAGAGAAAACTCTATCATTTGAACATATGCAGAATGTAACTGAAGGCGGAACCTATCTATCTGTCGGTTTTCTTCTTCAAGTCCTTCCAGTTTCTGCCATTCATAGAAACTGGTATATGCGATACATCCGACAAGAATGGAGATAAGTATATATCCCAACCGTATTGCCTTATAGAAATTTCCTGAC
>OMGT01000126.1_pt1 | contig 55414 bp, 44 predicted proteins | sample 1646101 | NCBI WGS metagenome assembly OMGT01 (sample SAMN05578593, study PRJEB25193) | human gut metagenome | biome: Human Microbiome; feature: human-associated habitat; material: feces | host: Homo sapiens | place: USA:Birmingham | reverse complement strand
ATAAAATATAAAATAAATTATAAAAATAATTTTATGATATATTTAATTTGAGTTAAATTTAGATAATAATCAGTTCTAAAAAATTATTAAGTTCGCCCATACCAAAAATAGCAACATGAATATAATAAGCTGAAACAAGAGATTTTGATTTTTGCCATATCAATTGAAATTCTCTTGTTTCATTTTCTCTTTAGTTTGCCCCTGCATTTTTTTAGATGTAGGGGTTTTTAAATAGAAAAAAGAACTGTAACCGATGTGTAACCGCACCATATAATAAACTAAGAGCGGTTACACCGCTGAAAGCCTGATGAAATCTAGCTTCTTTCGCAAATATGGAATTATAATGGAATGTCATAATATATATATTATATATATTATGACACGCTGGAGGTGTGACCGAGTGAAGTATGACGTAATGAGGGAGTACCGGAAGCGGCTTCAGTCGGCGGGGGCCGCTCCCGCGACGGTCAGCAAGTATTACAACTGTTTAGGCCGTTTGCTGGAAGGACAAAACATTATTGACCCTGTTGGCAGCCTTGATATTCAGAAAGTTCTTGATAAGCTATCAGAGGTCAAATATAAAAACTATTTCTCCCAGTCCAAAAATGCCTTTTTCTATTTCTGCCAATTCAATAACATTTCATTAAGCAATGAGCAGATGAAAAGGATTGAATTGTTAGAAGAAAGGACTAAAAGGAAATATAGAAGTCAAGAAACAGTTGACTTTCACCAAATACAAAACAAGATTAACCATTTAAGGAATGAAAAATTAAGGACAAGCTATCAAACAATGATTCATACAGGGTTACGGGTTTTTGAACTGGCACAGCTTGAACCAAAAGATTGTATTATCACTGGTGACAATATAAAGTTTAGTTTTATAGGCAAAGGGGGAGCAAATGAAAGTGTTACCCTTGACAAAAAAGCTTGTCCCAAACTATACGAAATCTTGAAAAAAAGAATCAAAACAACCAAACAGGGACAACGGCTTTTTTATTCGGAAATATATCTACAGAAAAAGGCAAAACAGCTAGACTTTAAATGCCACGATTTAAGGCGAACCTTTGCAAAATTAGAATATATGAAAAGCAAGTCCAAACGTGCCGTTAAAGAAAAGCTACGGCATTCTAGCATAAAAAACACCAACATATATTTAAATAGCAGAATTAAGTTTTAGGGGGTTGATAATATAACATTGCTGGAATTTGTCGTGCAAGAATTTATTTCGATTGTGGAGCATTTGGCAGAAAGTGAGCCAATCGAAAATGACCGGATTGTGATAGAAAGAGATATTTTTAAATCCCTCTTAGGAAAATACAACTACATGACATTTCAAAGAAAGACTAAAATATACAAAGACTTAAATTTTATTATCCACGACAAGAATAATTACACTATGCCATACAAGAATAAACAGACGAAAAAAACCGTTAGAAAAGTAATCATAAATTATAGAGCTTATCAAACAGTTAAATCGTTGTATGGCACAGTTGTTGATCTTTGAATTTTAGGGGGGACATCATGGCAACAGAAAGTGCTAGTTATAGAATTGCATACGGCTGTTCTTTTATTTTGGTGAAAGCAGTAAAGGGATTTCTTAGTTTACTTTGGACAGGGACAGTAAAGATATCAATGAAAAACAAGCTTTTTTTAATCGTATATGGTTTTCTTTTGTTGGCAACGATTTTATCGTTTATCATTTGGGGCGACGGTTCAATAGTGATAAGCATTATATTTTTATTGGCTTTCGCTTTAGGGCTGTGGGAATACATAAAAGAGCGGCCAATCAGAAAACAAAGAAAATACTTCAACAAGTTATTCACACAGATTGGGCTTGTATCGAAAGAAAATGTTAGCCCATATTTTCTATATGCTCATGAACTAACCCCGTTTATAACAAAAATCGCTTTTAACTCGTTTCTGCCGCTTAGTATGTGGGAAAGCAAAAAAGAGCTTATCGCCTTACACATGAACGAAAAAATTATCGATATCAAGCAAGACAGCAGAAACTATCAAATTATAAGTTTGATTATACAAAATGAACCATTGCCGGACATGGTTCATTGGAATGATAAATATATGAATGACAGTGGCAATGTGTTAAATATCGGTGTTGGTTACTATGGCTTTGTCGGTATGGATTTAGAAAAATACCCTCATGCTTTTATTGCCGGTGAAACTGGGAGCGGCAAAAGCAATATTTTAAAGTGTCTGATACATCAAGCCATATTGAAAGATTATGACGTGATTTTAATTGATTTTAAACGTGGGGTGTCTTTTTCAGCCTTTGGCGATATGTTGAAAGTATATTATGACTATCAGGCAATCCTAGAAGTTCTAAAGGAAATGGTGGAAGAAACAAACAAAAGGCTTGATTTATTCAGGCACTATAAAATAGATAATTTAAACGACTACAACAAGGTTTCAGGGGATTACTTGCATAGAAAGATTATCTTTATCGATGAATTGGCAGAGCTTCTAAAGACACGGGACAAAGCACTATCAAATATTTTGAATGACAGTATAGAAACTTTAACCCGCTTAAGCAGAGCAACGGGTATAAACTTAATCATGGGAATACAACGTCCAGACAGTACCGTTATCAGTGGGCAGATTAAAAATAACGTGTCGTACCGTGTTTGCGGTCGTTTTGTCGATAACGAACCTAGCCGGATTATGTTAGGTGATAGTATGGCAAGTACCCTGCCGAACATAAAGGGTCGTTTCATCGTTAAAGACGATGGATTGCAAGAAGTACAGAGTTTCTATTTTTCAAATGATGATATAACATCCCCTTCCCATAATACATTGAAAGAAAGTGAAATAAGGCAAGAAAAACAAGAGGACACAAAAGAAAACATTAACAATCATCATGAACTAAACTTTGATTTTAATGATATAAAGAAATAAGAATTGCCCCATAGATACAAGTAAAACCGTTATTTCAATTTGGTATCAACAAATTGTCCCTATTCATACAATACCTTGAAAGGGGGCGATATTGTTGTTAAGAGCAGATTTTGAGAACATAAATAAGTCAAACAATATCCCACTTAAAGAATTATCAGATGTTAAAATAGACAAAAATGCACCAGTTGAAGAAAGATTAGAATTATTTTTACAGCAAATAGGAAACCCATATCATTTTCTAGTAAATGGAATTCCTGTAGAAATCTCATTTTCTAATCACAATAAGACATTAGATAGCTGTCTATATAACTATCTGTTAAATAAAAAACAGTCCGATTCTGTTGAATAAAAGTATGATATAATTATTATATTGTGGTTGTGATTAGAGAAAGGAGAAAAATGAATAATCACAATAATCTAATGACAAATTTAAGCGAGTATGCCCATCTATTTAAAGAATTATCAAATGGTAATGCCACTTGGGTAATCGGTATATATGTTCGACTTTCAAAGGAGGATAGAAATTCAGTAAGTTTAAGTATTATAAATCAGATTAAACGAACTGCGAAGTTTTTAAAAAATTTTAAAAATTTCATTATTTATGATATTTATATAGATGATGGGAAAACTGGGACGGATTTTGACAGGAACGATTATTTAAGATTACAAGAAGATGTTAAAAAGAAAAGGATTAATTGTATTATTGTTAAAGACTTAACACGGTACGCGAGAAATATAGCTGATGGAATAAAAGAATTAGATGCTTATGTTTTAGAACATAACATTCGTTTTATATCAGTTGGAATACCAGAAATAGATACATATTTAGACCCGACAGCAATTTCAAGTTCAGAAGTATATCAGGCTTTATGTAATGCGGAAGATTTTGCACGGGTAACATCAAAAAAAGTCAGGGAAATCAAAGAATTAAAACGAGAAGATGGAGAAAAAAACGGAGGGTTTCCTCCCTATGGCTATCTTCCCAATCCTGACGGGGAGCATTGGTTATATGACCCAGAAGCAGGAGAAATAAAAAAGAAAATGTATTTATGGAGCATGGAAGGAATGTCTGATGGAGAAATTGCTAGAAAGTTAAATTCACTCGGAATTCCTAACCCAACAAAATATAAACAAGAAGTTTTAGGCCTGAGATATAAAAGTCCCAATTCTAAAGATAATAGCGGCTTGTGGTGGCCTACAACAGTAAAAAGAATTCTTGAGGATAAGACAAATATAGGCTACTCTGTGCAAGGGAAAACCAGTTCTTTTGACCATAAGCGGCATAAACAAATTCCGAAGAAAAAAGATGAATATGTAATTGTTCCAGATTGTCATGAAAAAACCGTGTCAGATGAAGTTTTCCAGAAAGTAGAGCATATTAGAAGCCAACGGTCACGGATTACTAAAAGTACAGGAAAAGTCCATATGTTTGCAAATTTAGTATACTGTTCTAATTGCGGAAAAGCGATGAAGAAAACAAGTGCGAAAGATAACAATTATTTAGTATGCCGTACTTACAGAGATTTAGGAAAAGAATACTGCACTTTAAAACGCAGCATAAGCTTTAAAACATTAGAGGCTATGATTTTAAAGGTGATTCAATTTCAAATAAGTTTAGTAGCTGATTTACAAAAAATTATAATCAATATTAATCAGCAACCGACAATTAATAACCAATCTTTAAGAGTTGAGCAATTAATTGAAGATACTAAAAAGAACATGCGTAAAGTGGAGCATTTGTTAGATAAGAGTTATTACGATTGGAAAAACGATAATATTTCGGAAGACCAATATCAACGAATAAGATTAGATATGGAAAATAAGCTAGAACAACTTAGAGCAACTATACAGAATCTTTTAGTAGAACGGCAAACGATTGAAAAAGGAATAACCGAACACAATATGTACTTTGAAAAGTTTCTACAATATCAGAATGTAGAAAAACTGGATAGATTAATGCTTCTTGAACTGATTGATAAAATCTATGTGAATGAAGATAAAACCATAAAAATAGAATTCAATTATGAAAATCAATATCTATTGATTATGGACTATATAGAACGAAACAAAGGGAAAATTCGCCCACAAAAAACACTAAAAAAGAAGAAATAAAAATTTTAATAGTTTGTTTGGTTTACAAGGCTGTAGATGTAGCGCCAGTTGGGCCTGTGGCGCCTGTTGGGCCGCCTGCGGGACCTGTTGCTCCGGTCGCGCCCCTCATTCCCGCAGGGCCTGTCGCACCCGTCGCGCCCCTCATTCCCACAGGGCCGGTCGCTCCGGTAGGCCCTGTCGCACCTGTCGCGCCAGTCGCACAGGCCGGATATGGGTTGCAGGAACAGCAGCAATTACACCAAGGGTTTCCGCAAATCGGACAAGTATTTCCTTTTCCGTAAGTGTTGTAGGTCAATACATACACTCCTAACTGTAAATTTATCGAAGATACACGGCAATATGTATCTTCATATTCATTATATTCCGGGGCGTTTCATGTTGTCCCTGCAGGTATGCACGTAGGAATTCCGCACGAAAATTTGCGTAAAAATAAGCCGGAATTCTAAAAAGAGCGTTTTGCTCCGAATTCCGGCCTATCAAAAACTTTTTTAAAATAATTTATTACATAGTGATGCATTTTATCTATGAAGCCGCAAACTGGCTGTTATAAAGCTTGGCGTAGAAACCGTTTCGTTTGAGCAGCTGTTCGTGTGTACCCTGCTCAATGATGTTGCCGTCGTTCATTACAAGGATAATATCCGCCTCTTTTATAGTGGAAAGCCTGTGTGCGACGACAAAGCTCGTTCGCCCCTTCATCATTTTCTGGAACGCCTTCTGTACGCGCTGCTCGGTGAGCGTGTCGATGCTGCTCGTGGCTTCGTCGAGTATAAGCATAGGGGGATCGCAAAGCATTACGCGCGCGATGCATAATAGCTGGCGCTGCCCCTGCGAAAGGTTTGAACCGTCTTCTGTCACAATGGTGTCGTATCCGTTTGGCAGGCGTGAAATAAAGCCATGGGCATAGGCGGCTTTCGCAGCGCTTATAATTTCCTCGTCCGTCGCGCCCTCCCTGCCGTACGCGATATTGTCACGGATGCTAGCGCTGTAGAGCCAGCTTTCCTGTAAAACCATACCATACATCGCGCGCAGGCTCCGCCTGGTAATGCTTTGTGAATCATGGCCGTCGATGCGGATACTGCCGCTGTCTACGTCGTAAAAACGCATCAACAGGTTGATGAGCGTCGTTTTTCCGCAGCCGGTCGGGCCGACAATTGCCACACGCTGTCCCGGCTTTACCTTTAGGTTAAAGTCCTGTATCAGCCTGTGCTGCGGCGTGTAGGAAAAATCGACATGCGCTATTTCAACCGCGCCGTCGCAGCTCAAAAGTGATTTGGCGTCCGGGCTGTCCTCCCGTTCTGCGGGTTCGCCGAGCACCTCGAAGACGCGCCGTGCCCCAGCCATTGCTGTCTGGAGCTGTGTAATAACGCCGGTGACCTCGTTAAACGGCTTCGTGTATTGGTTTGCGTAGGTCAGAAAGACAGATATCTGCCCGACGGTAAGCCCGCCCAGAACGGCGCTGACTGCGCCGATTACGCCGACCGCCGCGTATACGATTGCGTTTACAAAGCGTGTGCTGGGGTTTGCAAGGGAAGAGGCAAACTGTGCCTTTTTCCCGCAGATATAAAGCCTGTTATTTATTTCGTCGAAGATTTCCTGGTTGGCCTCTTCCCGGGAAAACGCCTTGACGACCTTTTGGCCGCCGATGTTCTCTTCAATAAAGCTGCCGATTTCGCCCTGCGTCTGCTGCTGCTCCTTAAACATTTTCGCGGACAGCCGAGCAATAAATGCCGCAACAAAAAGCGACAGCGGCGTGACGAGCACGACAACAACGGCGATTCTGTAGTTGATGGCGAGCATAAAGGCAAGCGTGCCGATGATTGTAATCAATCCTGAAAAAAGCTGGGTGATGCCCTGGAGCAGCCCGTCGCCCACCGCGTCTATGTCGTTGACCACGCGGCTGATTAAGTCGCCATGCGGGTGCGCGTCAATATACTTAAGCGGTACCGCGTTGAGCTTTTGAAAAAGCGTTTGCCTCAGGTCACGCACCGTGTAGTAGCTTACCGCATTGGTGCAAAGCGTCATCAGCCATTGGAACAGGGCTGTTCCGGCTATGGCCAGCAGCAGCCCCAGCAGGATTTTTCCGACACTTTCAAAATCGACCTGGCCCTGCGCGATAATAAAATCGATTGCGCTGCCGACAAGCACCGGCCCCAGGAGCGTCAGGCAGACGGTAGCGACAGCGCACAGCAGCGCCCCGAGCAGATAGGCGCGGTAGGGCTTTGCAAAAGAAAGGACACGCCTGACTGTCTTTAGCGTTTTCATCTGCCGAACACCTCCTCCGGGCTAAGCTGGGAAAGGCAGATTTCCCGGTAGGGCGGGCAGCTTTTGACGAGCTCTTCGTGCGTTCCAAGGCCCTGAAGCATTCCCTCGTCGAGCACGGCAATCCGGTCGGCGCCCCGCACGGTCGCAACGCGCTGAGAAACAATAAGTACGGTCATATTCTCTGTTTCGGCTTTTATCGCACGGCGCAAAGCGGCGTCGGTCGCAAAATCCAGCGCGCTTGCGCTGTCGTCGAGAATCAGGATTTCAGGGCTTTTGACAAGCGCCCTTGCAATTGTAAGGCGCTGCTTCTGCCCGCCGGACAGGTTTTTTCCGCCTTGCGTAATATGTGTACCACCCTTTAAGGGAAGCTGTTGTACAAAATCGTACGCCTGCGCAATTTTAAGCGCCCGGTTGATTTCATCCTGTGTGGCGTCCTTCCTGCCCCAGCGTATGTTGTCGTTCACCGTACCGGTAAAGAGCAGGGTGTTCTGCAAAACAAACCCGATTTTGCCGCGCAGGATGTGAAACGGATAATTGCGGACATCCTCGCCGTCAATGAGGACACGGCCTTTTTCCGCGTCGTAAAAACGGGGAATCAGCCCGACAAGCGAAGATTTGCCGCTTCCCGTTATGCCAATAATGCCAAGCGTTTCTCCCGTTTCAATTTGAAGGTTGATATCGCAAAGCACGGCCTCCCCGCCGTACCCAAAGCTGACGTTTTCGAATTCGATTTTAGGGGCATTGGGTTTTTGTATGGGCGTTTTACCAGACGGCTGCTTTACGGAAGGGGCGGTTTCGAGCACTTCGTTTATACGCGCGGCGGATGCCGACGCTTTGGTGAAAATTACAACGAGGTTCGCGACGATAATCATGGAAAGCAGAATCTGTGTCATGTAGTTTACAAGCGCAATTATTTCACCGGGCATCATTTCCCCGGTATTTACAAGCCCCGCGCCAAACCATACGACAGCCGCGATTGCGAGGTTCGTGACGACGTATGTCGCGGGGTTGAGCAGTGCGGAAAGCCTGCCGACGCGTACCGATGTTTTGGAAAGGCCGTCTGCCGCCTCATTGAAACGCGCTTCGTCCTGCTCCTGCTTGCCAAACGCCCGTATGACGCGGTTGCCCGAGAGGTTTTCTCTGGAAATCAGGGAAATACGGTCAAGCTTTTTCTGGATTTGTTTAAAAAACGGAACGCTGCGGCTCATGATAAAATAGAGGAAAAAAGCGATAATTGGCGCTGCCGCGACAAAAATCAGCGCGAGCCTGGCGTTGACCGTAAACGACATGACCATGGCGCCAATCACAAGAAACGGCGAACGGATGACGAGCCGGATAAGCATAGCGACCGCGACCTGCAATTGATTGATGTCGTTTGTCATGCGTGTAATGAGCGAAGGCGTGCCGATTTTGTCGAGCTCCTCGAACGAGAGTGTATTGATGTGGCGGAACAGCGCGCTTCTTAGCTTTGTGCCGAAGCCCTGAGATACGATAGACGCGACCTTCTGGCAGACAAGTGCGCTCGCAAGGCCGACCGCGCCGAGCAGAATCATTACGCCGCCCATGCGCAGGATGTAGCCGGTGTCACGGTTTGTAATCCCTATATCGATAATACTTGCCATAACCAGCGGCACAATCAGCTCGAAAACCGCCTCGAGCAGCTTGCATAACGGCCCGACTACGAGATGAACCTTATAATCCTTTAAATAACGGCAAAGCTTGCGCAAAGGGAATCCACCCGCCTTATGATAAAAATCGAAAAAGCTTTTGTAAAAGCAACAATAGGACGGCGCAAGCCGTCCCTTGTTATAGTCTGCCGGTAGCCGGCCTTTTTATTTATGCGTTCCCAGATAGAACAGCGCGATTGTACCAGGCCCGGAATGCGCGCCGATAACTGGCCCGATAAAATTGATGTGCGTCTGCTTGGTTTTAAAGGTTTCGCGCACCTTTTTTTCTACATATTTCGCATCCTCGAGCGAGTCGCCGTGACTGATGAACACCGTCTGCTGCTGCGGGTCGATTGCGGTCTGCGCCATCATTTCGACAAGCGCGTCGAGCGACTGCCTGCGTCCGCGCACCTTCTTGACGGGAATCAGGTGGCCTTCGTCGTCCACATGGAGCACCGGCTTGATGCCAAGGGCCGAACCAATAACCGCAGCCGCTGCCGAAACCCTGCCGCCGCGCTTTAAGTGGAACAAATCGTCGACAGTAAACCAGTGGCATAAATGGTTCCTGTTTTCAACCACCCACTGCTCGAGCTCCTCGATAGAAAGCCCCTCGCGTTTTTTCATCGCGGCGTGCCAGATAAGCAGGCCTTCGCCCATGGAGGCCGCAAGCGAATCGACTATGACGATTTTGCGCCCTGGATATTCGCTTTTCAGCTCTTCAGCCGCCATGCACGCCGAGGCATACGTACCGGAAAGGCCGGAGGAAAAGGCAATATAAATCAGGTCGCGCCCCTCTTCCAAAGAGGGCGTAAACTGCTCGCGGAAATCGTTCGGGTTGAGCTGGATGGTCGTACACATATTTCCTTCACGCATCTTCGCGTAGAAATCCGTAATAGCCAGCTCCTTGTGGTCGGGATAATCGAGATAATCCTTATCCGAGATGGTAAATTGCATGGGAATGACCCTGATATCGAGCTCTGCTATCATTTCCGGCGTCAAATCCGCATTGGAATCGGTAAAAATCAGATAATCGTTCATAACCGCTGCCCTCTTCCTTTAATTATAAATATATCCATACAAATTTTAATCGAAACACACAGAAATATTATGCTCGATTGGAAAATAAATTATGTTAATCCAATTTTTTCTTGTACATGCAGGATTTTCAAGACGTTTTACGCATAAGCATGAATAACAGGAAACAGCAAAGAAGGTGCAAAATTTGAAGAAAAAACGGTTTTTATTCAATGCGGCGGTCCTGACGGGAACGTCGCTCGTTACAAGGACCATCGGAATTTCCTTCCGCGTCTATATGTCAAATATAATCGGCGCCGAGGGCATCGGGCTTTACCAGCTCATCTGCGCCGTTTATTTTTTTGCCACAACGTTTGCAACAAGCGGCATAACGCTCATTGTAACGCGGCTTGTCACAGACTGCCTTGCAAAGGGTGAAACGGGCAGGGCAAAGTACGTGACGCGCCGCTGTTTTTTGATTGGGCTTGCACTGAGCCTTGCGTGCGCAGCCGCCCTGTTTATTTTTGCACAGCCGATTGGGGAGGGGTTTCTAAATGATTCCCGCACGGTTTTGTCCCTGCGTGTGCTTGCGCCGAGCCTGCCCTTTATGGCGGTGTCCGCATGCTTCCGCGGTTATTTCTTCGCCCGGCGGACGGCAATCAAGACGGCAAGCGAGCAGCTTTTGGAGCAGATTATTGAAATTGCCGTTTTTGCCTGCGTCGTCGGTACGATGGCTCCTATGGGGCTTGCCTACGCCTGCTGCTCGGTCGCTGTCGGAACGGCACTGTCGGAGGTCGTCACCTGCGTATATTCCTATGTGCTCTACGCAATGGATGCAAGGAAGCTCAAGGGAAAGGAAACGCCCATGCCGAAATTTTTGCGTAAAGTACTGTCCATCGGCGCGCCTGTCACGGCAAGCTCCTGCCTGCGCTCCGGGCTTTCCACCGCGGAAAACATGCTCATTCCCGCGGGGTTCAAAAAGTATGGGGCGAGCTACGAACGGTCGCTCTCGGACTATGGCATGATTACCGGGATGGTCATGCCGGTACTGCAGTTCCCGTCCGCTTTTTTGATGTCTTTTTCCTCCCTGATGATACCCGAAATGTCGGAAGCAAACGCAGCGACGCATAAAAACGCCATCCACTACATGACGCAGCGCATCCTGCGGTTTGCCTTGCTGTTTGCCGTTCCTACGGCGGTAATCTTCTTTTTCTTTGCGGACAGCCTCGGGAAGCTGCTTTACGGCAGCGCGGAGGTCGGCGTATACTTATGTGTGCTTGCGCCAATCGTCCCGCTCAATTACCTCGACAGCGTAGTCGACGGTATGCTCAAGGGCCTCAACCAGCAGATGCAGTACCTGACATACAATATTATCGACTCGGCGCTGCGCGTCGTCCTGATATTCTTTTTACTTCCCGTTATGGGAATCAAGGGCCTGGTTATCGTCATGTTTATCAGTGCGGTTTTAAATACTTCCCTGAGCCTTGCAAGGCTCATCAAGGTTACGCAGGTCAAATTTCATCCGGTCGAATGGATTTTCAAGCCGTTTCTTGCAAGCGCGCTGCCGTGTGCCTTGCTTGGTTTTTTGGACGACTTTGGCATTGTGCCGATTACCGGCGCGTGGACGGTCGTATTGATTGCGCTCGTCGTACTCGTATACATTCTATTGATGACGCTGACGGGCGCTGTCAAGAAGGAGGAAATCCTGTGGCTCAAAGGCCTGCTGAAAAAATAACATTTCGCTTTTGATTCTGTGGATTCTGCCGTATAATAAGAAGGAAAGAAAATCCGGGCAAGATACAATTCCGATACACCGGCTGTTTATGATAAAACGGATATCAAAAGAAAAGGACGGGAGAACATGCGGAAAATTCTGATTGTGGAGGATGAGGTGCCGATTGCAAACCTTTTGTCTATGAACCTGCGGCTTGCGGGGTACCAGTGCACGTGTGTCTATGACGGAAACGAGGCCGCCGACATGATTCGCCCCGGCGCGTTCGATTTGATTCTGCTCGACGTTATGCTGCCCGGTATCGATGGCTTTTCCCTGCTCGAGTATATCAGGCCATACGATATCCCGGTCATTTTTATTACGGCGAAGGTATCCTTAAATGACAAGGTAGCCGGGCTCAGGCTCGGCGCGGAGGATTATATTACAAAGCCCTTTGAAACGGCGGAGCTTCTGGCGCGTGTGGAAACGGTGCTGCGCCGCTGTAAAAAGAGCGACGGCGACGGGATATATTATTTGGACGACGTAACGGTAGACACAAATTCCCGGATTGTTACCTGCCGCGGGAAGGCTGTCGAGCTGACCATGAAGGAATATGAACTGCTGCTTTTGTTCCTGAAAAACAGGAACATAGCGCTTTACCGGGAAATTATTTACGAACGCGTATGGGGCAGCGACTATATGGGCGACACCAGGACGGTCGACTTGCATGTCCAGCGGCTGCGCAAGAAGCTCCATTTGGAAAAGAAAATCGAATCGGTTTATAAGGTGGGGTACCGCTTTACAGGCTGAAAGGGACGGGGAGAGATGTTGAAATGAAGTTTTCGTGGAAGCTGTTTTTTTCAAGCGTGATTATTATTACGCTGGCGTTTGGCTGCGGCGGCTTTTTCCTGATTTCTTCCCTGTTCGAATCCGGCCTTTCCCGCGAAAAGGAAGCCTCCATGCAGGAAAACCGTTTTCTTTACGCATCCCTTTATTCCGACTTTAATACCATGCAGGTGTATGACAGCCAGGGGCTGGACGCGGCGGTCGCCCAGCTTCAAAGCTATTTAAACCGCAGCGGTACCAGCCAGGCGTACATTGGGCGGACTGCCAAGCTGCACTTTAACGCGCGGGAGTTTGCGTCCTCGCTGGAGCCGGGTACGCGCGGCAGCCGCATTGTACGGCAGGGCGATATTTATTATGTGCAGGTCATCAGCCGCCTGCCGCTGACGGGACAAGACATGATTTACCTGGAAAACCTGCACGACATCACGCCGCTTTATGAACAGCGGAGCCAGTTTTTAAACCTTTACCGCGTCATTCTCCTGGGCGTCGTGCTGTTAAGCTCCGTGTTTGTTTTTATTTCATCGCGGCTGCTCACTTCTCCGATGAAAAGGCTTTCATTTGCCGCAAAAAAAATGGCGGACGGCGACTACACCATGCGCATCCGCAAAAAGAGCAGCGACGAAATCGGAATGCTTACCGGAGACTTCAACAGGATGGCGGACGCTATCGAGCAGAATATAGAGGAGCTTGAAAACGCGGCGAGGCGGCAGGAGGATTTTTCCGCAAGCTTTGCCCACGAGCTGAAAACGCCGCTGACCTCGATTATCGGCTATGCGGACATGCTGCGCTCCTATGAGCTTGACGCCGCGGACAGGCGTACCGCCGCGGAGTATATTTTCAGCGAGGGAAAACGCCTGGAAGCGCTGTCGTTTAAGCTGCTCGATTTGATGGTTTACGCAAAAGAAGATTTTGCGCGTACATGGACGCAGGCGCGTCCGTTTATTAAGGAAACGGCCAATACGCTGCGCCCGACGCTTGCAAAATACAAAACGACGCTGTATACCGACATTGACGACACTAGGCTTTACATTGAGCCGACGCTGATGAAAACCATGCTTTATAATTTAGTTGACAACGCCTGTAAGGCCTCCCATCCGGGCGGCAAAATCCTGCTCAGCGTAAAGGAAAATGAGCTGGGCGTCCTTGTAACAGTGAGCGACGAAGGGCGCGGTATACCGCAGGAGCAGCTAGGCCGCATTACAGAGCCGTTTTATATGGTGGACAAGTCCCGTTCCCGCCGGCAAAACGGCGCGGGGCTCGGGCTTTCTATTGTCAAACGGATTGCGGGCGTACACCGTACGCAGATTCAGATAAAAAGCGAGGAAGGCAAGGGAACGGCAGTCTCGTTCCTTTTGGAAGGAGGCGGCGGGGAATGAAAAAGCTTCCGATGGTTTTATGTATCCTGCTTACCTGCGCTGTCATCTTTTCGTCGCTGTTCCTGCCGCAGGCGGCATTTTCGCTGATTGACCAAAGTGAGGAGAAAAAGACCGATACTGAACAGGCGGCGGCCCTTTCGGAGGACGTCCCCCAGGACGACAAGCTTTTTATGCTGGCGCGGGATATAAATTATGGGATGCAGAACGCTGCGCGTTCCTCCGATTTTTTCCTGAAATCGGGACAGGAAATTGAAGAAAAAGATTTATTCGAAGTCATCAAGAGGGAAATGGCGAAGCTCGACCCCGCCGATTCCCTGGGATTCTTTGCGAACCTGAAAATAGGCGAGGATAAAAAACAGCTTGCGGCCACCCTGATAAATATTGTGCAGTATGACAGCGGGGCAAGAGCGTTTCCTGTATGGGGGGCAACCGTCAGCACGAACGGAATGGCGTACCAGCTTACACTCGACGCCATAATTGGACGGATTTTAACCGTTGATGTTTACCTAAGCCCCGGGGATTATGCGTCTGCCGATTTGTCGGATGGAGATAATGAACCCTACGGGCAGATGGTGCAGCCGGAGATTCAACCCGAAATACTTGTAAATTATGCGGCATATCTCTATTACGATACAACAGAGACGACAGATTTTTATTCCGAGCTTTCCGGTGTAAGTGGGTTTACCTGTACCCCAGCGGGGCAAAAATTTTCACTTGCATTTTATTCCACTGGGTACGATTGGGTTTTAAGCCCCGTTTTTTTATAAAAATATGCGAAAATGATACAATCCTGATAACCCCATGAAACTCCTTATGGGTATGCTATGTCCGTAATAAAGAAAACGGAGATGGCACAGTGGAAAAACACAATCAGATTCATTATGAAATTTTAAATTTTAATAAGCCGGAAATTTGTGAGGAATACGAGCGCTTTGTTGCGGGGCATGAAAACGGCTCCTTCATGCAGTCGCTCAAATGGCGGGGCGTAAAACGTGCGTGGAAATGTGAGGGAGTTGCCGTACGGAATTCTTCGGGAGCAATCTGCGCGTCTATGTTAATTTTGATAAAGACGCTCCCCGTTATTGGGACGAGCCTTCTTTATTCCCCCAGGGGGCCGGTATGCGATTTGCATGACGAGGCGCTGCTTTCCTGCCTGTTTGACGGCGCGTTTTTCCTGTCGCAGAAATACCGCGCCTGCGCGTTTAGGGCCGACCCGTTTGTTATGGAGGACGACGAGGCGTTTTTAAGCTTTATGCGAAAACGCGGCTTTGAATTTACTCCGCATATGCCGGATGGCTGTACGGCGCAAACGAGAGAAAATTATGTGCTCGATATCAAGGGGAAAACGCCGGAGGAGCTGTTTGCGCGGTTTAAGCCGAAATGGCGGTACAATATCCGCCTGGCGCAGCGCAGGGGCGTTATATGCAGGCCGTACTCAAAGGAACGGCTCAATGATTTTTACAGGCTCATGCTCGAGACAGGAAAGCGCGACGGGTTTGCCGTGCGCTCCCAAGAGTATTTTGAACGAATGATGGACAGCCTTGGCGGCGACTGCCGGCTTTACCTGTGCTATAAGGACGGCACGGCCCTTTCCGGCGCCATATGCGTGCGGTACGGCGGGCGCACATGCTATGTATATGGCGCTTCGTCAAACGAAGGGCGCAGCCTGATGCCGAATTACCTGATGCAGTGGCGGATGATTGAATGGGCCTGCGAAAGCGGATGCAGCCTGTACGATTTTATGGGAATCCCGCATTATGACGATCAGGCGCACAGAAATTACGGCGTTTACCGGTTTAAGCAGGGCTTTCAGGGAAGGGTCGCCGTTTACGCAGGCGAGTTTACGTATGTTTACAGCCAAAAGGAAATGCGGCTGTGGAACATGTGCCAGAAGGCTTTCTCCGCCGTGCAGCGGGGAAGGTACTATTTCAAGCGTTTCCTGCCGGGCAGGAAGCCGGTGCTTCCTCCGGACAGGCCCGGCCTGCCTGTAAAGGCGTGTAAAGAGGGGAATCTGCTCTAGAAGGCTGGTTGTAGTTTGTATATTTATATTTTCCTTTAAAACGCTCCGCCCGCCTCTTTATCGTCCAATAAGCGCAGTGGAAGGTTCAATAAATAAAGAATCGTACCGCTTGAAAAAAGCAGGTGCGCCGCAGATAAAATAAAAAAGGAAGGGCAGGTTTATAGCTGCCCTTCCTTTTTATAAACAAGAACTCCAAACTGCGTCCGAACGGTAAGCTCCCGTAAACTATCTAGCTTTTGCTGATCGTCTATCCCTGTTTTATAATAGTATGGCGTCATATGGAAGAGCGACTGGACCTGTTCGCTGGAAACCAGATGGATTTCATCCTTTACCTCTTCATATTGCAGCAGCGCAAAGCCCGCAAGCTCTTTCTTTTCAGGCGGGTTCCGGTAGGGCTTATCGTAAACGGCGGCTTTTAGCTCCCACAAATGGTCTTCCAGCACAACGGCGCGCACGAGCACGCCGCTGCTTTTAAGGATACGCGAAAATTCCTGTGGATGAAACGGAGCGAAGAGATTCAGTACGATGTCGCAGGAGCTGTCGGCCGCGGGCAGCCTCGACACGCTTGCGACGGCGAGGGACAGATTTTCCCTGCGTTTCGCGCCTATAGCGAGCGCGTCTTTGGAGATATCTACGCCGCCGGCGGTAACGTACTTCCCATTTTCCATTAAAAATGAAATAAGATTTGCGGTATACCAGCACTCCCCGCACCCTACGTCAAGCAGGACGGTTTCCCGCGGGCAGTACGGCAAAACAATTTCTTCAATTTTTTTAAGCAAAGGCTTGTAAAAGCCCTGGTCTAAAAAATCCCGCCGCGAGCGCGCCATCAGCTTATCGTCGCCGTGGCGCTTATCCGCTGATTTCTGGGACATCAGCAGATTGACCACGCCGCGCCTTGAAAGGTCGTAGCAATGACGGTGTTCACACCGCAGTGTTTGCCCATTTAAATACAGCGGCCTGGAGCAAACGGGACAGATAAACGTAAACATGGCGTTCTCCTTTACAATTTTAATTATGCGGCCTTAAACAGGGTGCGTACGAGCAGCTGGCCGAGCCATACCCCAAGTACGCAGGCAGCCAGGCTCAGCAGGGCATACACACCGCCGGCCAGATATTTCTTCTCCTGTAAAAGCGTGAGCGTTTCCAGGGAAAAGGTAGAAAATGTGGTGAACCCTCCGCACAGCCCTGTGCGCAGGAACAGGCTCATGTTTTTATCCATGGGAAGCCTTGCGGCAAGCTGTGAAAAAACGCCGATGAAAAACGCGCCGGTAAAATTGACGAGAAAGGTCAGAAGCGGGAAATCCCCATGAAACGGGACAAGCCCTATCAAATACCGCAGCACGGCGCCGATAAAGCCGCCGCAGCCAACACATAAAACCTGAAGCATAAATCAAACCGCCGTTTCGTTAAAATCTTCATAAGCATAACTGTTTTTAAGCAGCCGCTCGCGCTCTTTATAATCCGGCATAACCTGTGCAATCAGGGCATAAAACTGTTTTCCGTGGTTTTTGTGCCGGATATGCGCAAGCTCGTGCACGACAACGTAGTCAACCGCGTCCGGCGGATAAAGCATCAGCCGGTAAGAAAAGCAGAGGCTGTCCTTCGCGCTGCAGCTTCCAAACCGCTTTTCCGCCGAGGTGATTTTTATCCCGGCGGGGGTAAGGCCCATCAGGGTGCTGTAAAAAGCAGCACGGGAAGGAAGCGCTGCTTTGGCTTTTTCCTTTAAAGCGGCAACCTGCCGCTCGTTCAAGGCGTGCTTCTGTTCCAGCTCAACGCGCTTTTTCATGGTTTCCAAATGGGCTGAAATCCATGCTTCGTTTTTTGCGAGAAAACGCTCGATTTCCCTTTTTGAAAGGCGCAGGGGACAGCGCACAAGCACAGAAAGCTCCTTTGTAATCTCTATTGACATGGTTTTCCGTTTGGAGCGTTTGACCTGAAAGCCGTACATAAATCCTCATCCGCTTTTCTGATGGTAATATGGCCTATTATATCATTTTCTGGGCGCGAAGCAAGCCGCGGGAACAAAAGATTGAATGAAAGCGGCCAATCAGCGGCAAAAAGTGCGCGTTTTGCACAGCGTGCGCATTGACAAAAATCCTGCCGGGTGGGATAATAAAAAACAACTATATATTACAGGCCGCCGGCATTTTACCGGGCAGCGGCGGTTTTCACCGGAGGAGAGAACATCATGGCAAAGGAACTTGCAAAGGCCTACGAGCCGAGGGAAGTAGAGGACAGAATCTACGGCTTTTGGATGGAGGGCAACTACTTTCATGCTGAAATAGACAAGGACAAAAAACCGTATACCATCGTGATGCCGCCCCCTAATATCACCGGGCAGCTCCATATGGGGCATGCGCTCGATGAAACGCTCCAGGATATTTTAATCCGTTTCAGGCGGATGCAGGGCTACAGCGCCCTTTGGGTGCCGGGCACAGACCACGCCTCCATTGCGACGGAGGCGAAAATCGTTGAGCAGATGCGCAAAGAAGGCGTAACGAAAGAGGAAATCGGCAGGGAAGGTTTTTTAGAGCGTGCATGGGCGTGGAAGGAACAGTACGGCTCGCGCATCAATGACCAGCTTAAAAAGCTCGGCTCCTCCTGCGATTGGGAACGCGAGCGCTTTACCATGGACGAGGGGTGCAGCGAGGCGGTTAAAGAGGTCTTTGTACGCCTGTATGAAAAGGGCTTGATTTACCGCGGAGAGCGCATCATCAACTGGTGCCCGAAATGCTGTACGTCCATTTCCGACGCGGAGGTCGAATTTGCGGAGCACGACGGCTTCTTCTGGCACCTGCGTTATCCGCTCAAGGACTCGAGCGGATATGTAGAGCTTGCGACAACCAGGCCGGAGACACTGCTCGGGGACACGGCGGTCGCCGTCCATCCCGACGACGAACGCTATCAGGATATGGTCGGGAAGACGCTTGTTCTGCCGCTTGTAGGCCGAGAAATCCCGATTGTCGCGGACACATACGTTGAACGGGACTTTGGTACGGGCGTTGTTAAGATTACGCCTGCGCACGACCCGAACGATTTCGAAGTTGGCCTTCGCCATAACCTGCCCATAATCAACGTGCTCGACGACAACGCCGTCATGAATGAAAACGCGGGAAAATATAAGGGCATGGACCGCTACGAGGCGAGAAAAGCCATCGTCAAGGATTTGGAGGAACAGGGCTTCCTTGTTAAAACAGAGCCTATCAAGCATAATGTAGGTTCCTGCTACCGCTGCAAAACAATTGTAGAGCCGAAGGTTTCAAAGCAGTGGTTTGTTAAAATGAAGCCGCTTGCCGAGCCTGCGGTTGCATGCGTCAAAAGCGGGCAGACAAAATTTATCCCCGAGCGCTTTGAAAAGATTTATTTCCACTGGATGGAGAATATAAAGGATTGGTGCATTTCACGGCAGCTCTGGTGGGGGCACCGGATTCCCGCGTGGTACTGCGAAGCGTGCGGTGAGGTTATCGTCTGCAAGGACGAGCCGCATACCTGCCCGAAATGCGGGAGTACGCACCTGCACCAGGACGAGGACACGCTCGACACCTGGTTTTCCTCCGCGCTTTGGCCGTTCTCCACACTCGGCTGGCCGGAAAAAACGCCTGAGCTCGACTATTTCTACCCAACGAGCACGCTCGTTACGGGCTACGATATCATCTTTTTCTGGGTTGCCCGCATGATATTTTCCGGCTGCGAGCAGATGCAGCAGCAGCCGTTTGACACGGTGTTCATCCATGGCCTGATTCGTGACGAAAAGGGTGTAAAGATGTCCAAATCGCTCGGGAACGGAATCGACCCGCTCGAGGTTATCGACCAGTACGGCGCTGACGCGCTGCGTTTCTTCCTCGCGACGGGCAATTCCCCCGGAAACGACATGCGCTTCAGCACAAAGCGCGTCGAGTCGTCCCGCAATTTTGCAAATAAGCTGTGGAACGCCGCCCGTTTCGTTCATATGAACATCGACGATTATAATGTAAAGAACGAGCTGCCGCCTGTGCTCACCACGGAGGATAAGTGGATTATCCACACAGTTAACCTTGTTTCTAAGGAGGTCACGGAGAATCTCGAAAAGTTTGAGCTTGGCATCGCCGTGCAGAAGCTCTACGATTTCATCTGGGACTGCTACTGCGACTGGTATATCGAGCTTGCCAAGGCGCGCCTGCAAAGCCAAGGGGAATCCGCGCAGAACGCAAGGCAGGTGCTGGTTTGGGTGCTCGACAAAATCCTGCTCCTGCTGCATCCGTTCATGCCGTATATCACGGAGGAAATCTGGCAGACCATCCCGCATGAGGGCGAGACGATTATGCTGCAAAAATATCCCGAATACAGGCAGGATTATGAATATCCGCAGGAAAGCGCGCAGATGGAGACAGTCATGGAAGCCATCCGTGCCATTCGCAACCGCCGCAGTGAAATGAATGTGCCGCCGTCTAAAAAGGCGAAGGTATTTATTGCCACACAAAAGCAGGCGGTATTTGAAAGCGGCGCGCCGTTTATCTGTAAGCTTGCCTACGCAAGCGGGGTAGAGGTTGGCGAAAGCTATCATATAGAAGGCGCCGTGACCATAGTTACGGCGGACTGCAAGATTTATATCCCGATGGACGAGCTCGTTGACAGGGAAAAGGAGCTTGCGCGCCTGAACAAGGAGCTGGAAGACACGAAAAAACGCCTTGCGCAGTCAGAAGGCAAGCTCAATAACGAAGGCTTTGTTTCAAAGGCGCCGGAAAAGGTCATTGAAAACGTCAGGCAGCAGGCGCAGCGGGAGCGCGAGAAGATTGCGATGATTGAAGCCGCGGCTGCCGCCTTACAGTAACGGAAAAAGAACAGACAGGATGATAGTGTGAACGGGATACTCATAATCGACAAGCCGCAGGATTTTACCTCCTTCGATGTTGTAGCCGTCATGCGCAGGCTCTGTTCCCAAAAGAAAATAGGACATACAGGCACGCTCGACCCAATGGCTACGGGCGTGCTTCCTTTGCTTTTGGGGAACGCTGCGCGGGCGCAGGCAATTCTGCCGGACAGCGATAAGGAATACGACGCGTCGTTTCAGCTTGGCGTCACGACAGATACGCTCGACAGTACGGGCAGGGTTTTAACCCGGACGGAAAACGTCAGTGTTACGAGGGAAACGCTTTGCCGGGCACTCGGGCCGTTTCGCGGCGAAATCATGCAGATTCCGCCGATGTATTCGGCTGTCAGTAAGGACGGCAAGCGCCTTTATGAGCTTGCCCGCAAGGGGATTGAGGTGGAGCGTGAGAAACGCCCGGTTACCATAAGCGAGCTTACGCTGTTATCTTATAATGAAGAGACGGCGTGCGGCCGGCTGCATATCGCCTGTTCCAAGGGGACCTATGTGCGCAGCCTGATTGACGATATTGGCAGAAGCCTTCAGTGCGGCGGAATTATGACGGAGCTTCGCCGGACCAAAGCGTGCGGCTTTACGCTTGACGACGCGCTTTCGCTCGATGAAATGAAGGAGCTGGCTGGCACAGGGCGGATAGAAGGGCTGCTTCGTCCGACGGAAAGCCTTTTTATGGAATACCGTGAAATTAAAGTTACAGCGGCGCAGAGCGTGCGTTTTCAAAACGGCGGCGCGCTCGACCTTTGCCGCACCGCGCTGAAGGACGGCAGTTTGGAAAATGAAATACTCCGTGTGAAGGCGCCGGACGGCCGTTTTCTTGGGCTAGGTACGACTGACATGGAAAAGCAGGCGCTTGCGGTTTATAAGCTGTTTTAAATATTCTTTGTAAGTGGGTGTGAAGAGAATGAAACGATTCCTGGCAATTATTTTATCGGCTATTTTGGCACTGTCCTGCGTGGGCTGTGCCGTACAGGAGCAGGAAAATAAGCAGGCGGTATCCGAAGAAAAGGCGGTTGCGCTTGTGCCGCGCCTGATGGATGTGAACAACGTGGCACGCAATCCCTACCTTGCGCAGGGTGAATCGATAATCCACAACGACGCCTACAGCTCGGATGTAACGGCACAGGTGGTACCGCTGGGGATTTATCCTGAAATTGTTTCCTCCGCGGAAACGGAGGCGGATAAGGCCATACCTTGCTTTTTTTACGATTCAAACGGCAACTGCATCACACCCTACAGCCTGGTAACGGAGAAGGGGACGATTAGCGGGGGAATCGCTGTCCGCGATGTAAACAGCAGCCCTGTAAAAACGCTCGGCAGCTTTTTGCCGGTACGTGACGATAACCAGAAGTACGGGATTCAGATATCCTATTCCTTTGTAGACAGCAACGGCCTTGTCGTTGGCCCAACGACACACGGGCATGTTCTGATGATGCGAACGGCCGATGAGAAAGGAAACGTACGCAATATTTTTGAGAAAGCGCTCGATGTAGATGTCGTCTCAGCGGCAAAAGCCGCGCTTGGGGATGATATCGACACGAACCTGCTCAGTACGGTGATGGATTACAGCGGAAATCTCTGGTTTGTCACGGGTGGTTTTCATATCGACCCGTCTTATGCAAAGGACGGCTTTTTCGGTTATCTTGACAGGTCGTATATCGACGCGGCGCTGTCCGGAGAAAAGGCGGACGCCAAAGAATCCCTTCATTTTTACCGGCTAAAGGACGGGGAGGGCGCGGAAAACGGAATTTCCTCTCATCCGGAGGGCTGTACTATCCTGACAAACAAAGCGTGCTATTTACTGAACGCTTCACAGGACGGAGTGAAAATTGTCTGGCGTACCGGATATCAGTCCGACGGAGGCAAGGGCGCGCAAAAGGGCAGCGGGATTACAGGCGCGGGGCTTGCCTGGGGCGGCGGCTCCACACCGACGCTTTCCGAGGAGCTGGTTTTGTTTACAGATAATCAAAATCCCGTCAATTTGATTGCCCTTGATATCAAAACGGGAAAAACCGTGGCGCAACAGCCGGTGTTTGAAAGCATAAAGGATATTACGGCTTCGGTCGAAAATTCCATTATTGTATATTCCGCCGGTACAGACAGCGTATCCGCGCTGGTCTGCAACTGGTACGGCGCGGGCAATGCCGGATTGTTTGAGAAGGGCGCCGATTCTTCGGTACAGACCTATGACAATCTTTACGATGCGAACTGGATTGCAAACGGCAGTAAAAACCTGATGCCGGGAATCGAGCGGATAGATACGGTCAAAAGGGATGGGTCGTATTCGATGAAGACGGTATGGACGCGGGAAGACCTCTGCGATACCTCTATGTTCAAGCTTTCTACCTCGACCGGCTATCTCTATGGATATACGCAGGAGGATGACGGTATCTGGAAGTTCCTGGCGCTCGACTGGGAAACGGGTAAAACCGTAATGGAAGCGCCGGTTTCCGATTTGCCGCGCTACAACAATATGGCTGTCGGCATGATGCAGGGCAATAACGGGAACTCCCTGTATGTTCCCACAAATAATATGGAGCTGCTTAGGCTGCAGGACAGGTTTGCCTATCTGCCGGAAAAGGAATTCGTCCGCCTTGATATGGACCGGATGGAGCGCGCCCGGTTTACAAAGAGCAAGTTCCAGCAGGTGACGGGAACACAGCTTGAGCCTGCGTCCTTTCTGCATACGGCTGTGGCGGAAAACATTTTTGAACCTACAGTTCTGGCATACCGGGTCAATGGGCTTTCCGGTACGGCGGAGCGGCTCCGCCTTTTTATAAAACGGCCTGATGGAAGCTTTTCACAGGCAAAGCAATGGAAGCTGACGGACGAAACCGGCAGGGAGGTGGATAAGACGCAAAGCTTATCGCAGGAAAAGATTTATGAGATTCGTGTCACGATAGAGGATGGCGCGGATTATGACCTTGATAATTCGAAGGGTTCCGTTAAGCTATCCGTGATTTTAGGAAACTGAAGAAACAGCGCGGAATTGCCGTTTTACTGTAATCGTTTTGTAAAAACTCCTGTGGAAAAGAGGTTCCACAGGAGTTTTTTTTATTATTTCAAAAAACTTTTTTGATGGTCTTAAAATAAAAAAACAGGTAAAATTTAAAAAAAATGAACGATATATACTGTTTTTAAAAATAAATTATTATTTTTATGTAAAAAATGTACACGAGATGATTGTGTGGAAAAATTGACCATTTGCACATATAGATTACGAGATTGTAATATGTTATTGGTTCCTTTTGTTAAAAAATGGGGCGAAAATCCAGAAAATCAGGGAAAAATCCGGATTTTAACAAAAGTATCAGAACTTTACAAATTTGTAATAATATTGTAAACTATGAATCGTTGCGTTACAGCGCAGCAAATTCAGAGTCAAAAAGGAGTGAATGGGAGAGGCAATCTCTCAGCTTTTGTTATGATGAAGAAAACAATTTCTGTAATTTTATGTTTGTGCCTTCTGGCTTGCAGCCTTGGCTGTATTCCGGTATCGGCTCAAACGATGAATAACACGGTAAAGCTTGCGCAGGATACGTATGTTTTAACAAAAGGCACGTCGCGCCCGGTTGGTACGGCGGCACTGCCCGCAGGCGTAAAGGCAAACAACCTGGAATGGAAATCGAGCGACCCAAAGGTGGTCAGGGTCAACCAGAACGGTGTAATTACCGCCGTTTCCGCAGGAACCGCAACCGTTACCTGCTCGGTGGAAAAGAACATGCCGGTTAAAGCGGTCGACCAGTGTGTTATCAAGGTGAACGATGGAAAGACAGACGTATCACTCAATTGCTATGCACTGAAATGGCCGGTAGGCAAAACGGGCAGCTATAAAGCGAAAATTTCCAGCAATGTGCTGGGCGCTAAAAAAATCACATGGACGTCGAGCAATACGAAAATCGCGACAATAGACGCAAATGGCAAGCTGAAGGCGGTAGGCCCCGGCGCCGCTACGGTTACATGTACCGTGTCTGCTAAAAGCACAGGAGAGAAGCTCGCCTCCAATACTTGCAAGGTCGAAATTTACAAGCCGGTGAGCAAGGTTGCTTTAAACACTTATTCAATTAAATGGCCGGTTGGAAGGCAGGGAACTTATAAGCCGACAGTTTCCCCCTCTGATGCGACAAATAAATCGCTTGCATGGAGTTCCAGCAACACAAAGGTTGCTACCGTGGATAAAAACGGCAAGCTCAAAGCAGTAGGCGCCGGCACGGTAACCATCACCTGCACGGCGAAGGACGGCAGCGGGAAAAAGGCAACCTGCAAGGTAACGGTTTACCAGCCGGTTAAGAGCATCAAGCTGAATACCTCCGCAATTAGTTGGAATGTCGGAAAGTCGGGAACCTTTAAAGCAACGGTTTCCCCTTCTAACGCAGCCAATAAGTCGGTCAGCTGGAAGTCGAGCAACACGAAGGTTGCTACCGTGGACAAAAACGGCAAGCTCAAAGCAGTAGGCGCTGGAACGGCAACCATCACCTGCACGGCGAAGGATGGTAACGGGGCAAAGGCTACGTGCAAGGTTACCGTGAAAAAGAGCTATACGGATGACGACTTGTTCTGCCTTGCGGCAGTTATTTACCAGGAGGCTGGCGCGCTTTATTGCAGCGATAAGCTTCAGCTGATGGTCGGCAGCGTCGTAATGAACCATGTTGCCCATCCGAATTTCCCCAATACCATACGCGGCGTCATTACGAGGCCCGGCGCATACGGTACGATGGGCTGGACGGGAGTAAGCCTGCCGAAGGCAAACGATTCCTGGACCAAGCAGGCGATTGACCGGTGCTATGCAAATGCAAAGAAAATTCTTGAAGGCACGCGTTATGTACCGGAAAGCGTCATCTATCAGGCTGGGTTTGTACAGGGCAGTGGTATCTACGATTACCGTGAGGGTATGTATTTCTGTTATGAATAATTATTAAGCTTTACTGGGCGCCATGTACGTTTCGTACATGGCGCTTTTTAATATTCAGTAAAACAAAAAGTAAGGGGAATCTTCTTATACTGGTAGTTTGCCTGCGGAAGCCGGTATAATAAAAATAGAAGAAAAAAGGAATTATAAGGGTGATTTTGTCTTTTAAAGATGAATAAATTCTCCTATTTAAAAAATTCAGAGGAAATAATACCGAATAAGATAGAAATATTTAATTTTAATTATTCGGTGTTATAATTTTAAATGTAACCTTATTGAATAAAAGGCATAGGGGAGCTTCCAAATGAATTTAGCCGAAAGACTGAAAGAGCAGCGCATGAAAAGTGGACACAATCAAACACAACTGGCACAAAAGCTGAACCTGAGGTCGAGCGCGATTTCAAAGTATGAAAAGGGGCTGACACAGCCGGGAATTGATACATTGATTACGCTGGCAAAAATTTTCGGGGTTAGCCTTGATTACCTGGTAGGCGTCTCCGACATTGAAAACCCTTATTCGATTGAACAGCTTACGCCGGCAGAGGCGAACCTGGTTGCGCGCTACAGGAAGCTAAGCTATGAAAATCGAATCCGTATCGATGAACGAATGATGGTCCTTTCAGAAAAACAGACAAAAGAGTAAAAAGAGCCCCAAAACCTCAGCGGTTTGGGGCTCCTTACTATGTGGGAAGCTTAAAGCACGTCAATTATTTTTGCCAGGAATTTTTGTATCTGCAGCACGTCGTTCATTTCTATTTTGCCGTTGCCGTCCGTGTCTGCAGCGGCTTTTTGTTCTTCGTTAAGCTCTATGATTTTTGACAGGTGCTTTTGAATCATAAGCACGTCGGCCGTATTGATTTCCCCATTGCCGTCTACATCGCCGGAGATTACCGTAGAGTCCAGCACAGTGAAGGGAATCGCGTGTTCCTGCGCGTATTGCTGCGCGGCTGTTCCTTCATAGCCGTTGATAGAGAAGCCTTCCAGTGGGAAAACACTGCTTTCCCAACCGTTCTCATAAGTGAATCCCAACGCCTTCCATCCGATTTCTGAAACATTTTTAGGGATAGTAACGCTCTTTAAGCCGTCACATTTTAAAAAGGCAGAATCTCCTATCCTTTCCAAGCTGTAGGGGAATTTGATATTTGAAAGCGAGGTACAGCCCTCAAATGCATTTGCCCCAATTTCTGAAATATATTTGTGCAGTTCCACCGATTCCAGGCTGGTGCAGTTCAGAAAAGTATTATATGGCAATTCATATATAGTTTCCGGAATGTTGACCTGTTTGAGCCGTGCACAGTTTTCAAATACACTCTGGCCAAGAGACTCGAGCCTTTGAGGCAGGCAGACGTTTTCCAAAGAGGAGCAGCCAGAAAACGTCCAGCCCTCCAGTCTTTTTAGCCCGTTCGGCAGGGTGAAATCTTTCAGGGAACTGCAATTACGGAAGGCTCCTTCTCCGATGGTTTTGACCTGTTCAAGCGGGCTGATTTTGGACAGGTTTCCGCATCCGGCAAAAGCTTCATTTTGTATTTCTGTTACACCTTGCGGTAAATTGAATTCTTTAAGACCGGTACACCCCTGAAAGGCGCTGCTGGTAATTGTTGTAACACCAGACGGAATGACTACGCCGGTAAGGTTTTCGCATCCGGAGAATACGCCGGTTCCTAATCCTATGGTATCTTCACGCAGCTTAATTGTGGTGTTTGCAGGCATGCTTCCGTTATATCGGTAAGCATAACGCCCAGCATAAACTAAAGTATCCTTTTGGTTTTTGAACCATTTTGTATTTTCAAAAACATTGGAACCCACTTGGGTAATACTATCAGGCAGCGCAATTTGCTCAAGGTTAACACACTGTTGGAATACACTGCTCTCCAGCGTTGTTACCCCGTTTGGTATGGCAATACTTTTTAGCCCGGTGCAGCCGGAGAACGCCGCGCTTCCGATTTCTTTCAGGCTTGTGGGCAGTGTAATTCCGGTCAGGTTTATACAGCCCCTGAAGGCCTGCTGGGAAATGGATACCGTACCGTCTTTTAAGGCAAGCTTTGTGTTTTTCGGCATATTTCCCTTGTAAGCGTAGAAAACCTTGCTGATATAGACGGCGCCGCTGGGCTGGCTGTCGTACCAGGCGGTATTGTTGAAAGCATTCAGCCCGACATAAGAAAGATTTTTAGAAAAGACGATAGTTTTTAAGTTTTTACAATTGTAAAAAGCAGATGCAGAAATAAACGTTAAACTGTCTGGCATGGCGATACTGGTTAGAGTGCTGGAATCGCCAAATGCCGCTAAACCAATTTCGGTTACGCCGTTGGGGATAGTAATACTGGACGCAGAGGTCATGAAAAAGCAGTTTGATAGAATTTCAGTTACTCTTAAGCCCTCAATTTCGTTTGGAATCAAGATTTTATCTTCTTTTCCCTGATAACGGAGAAGTGAAACGGTTCCGTCGCCGTTTTTAATACAAACGTAATCCCCGCTGATAAAGTGTGTGTCCTCAACTGATTCAGCCATAGCCGGCACAACAGGACAGAGCGACAAAAAGAGAATTACTGAAAGTAATACCGCAATTATTTTTTTCAAATGATTCAATCCTTTCTCAATACCTTAAAATTAAATTTGTTTGTAAATATTGTAACATTATTTCCTGAAAATAACAAGTGAAATTTATACACACTCTACAATAGAAGAAAGACAAAAATACGGCGGGACACCATGTGTCCCGCCGTAAAAATGTAATTGGTATATGATTACTGGAGTTTCCAGAGCTCTTTTGCGTACTGGAGAATTGTCCTGTCGGAAGAAAACTGTCCGGCATTCGCAACGTTTTCAAGGCACTTTCTGCCGAACGCGGTTCTGTCGCTGTAGTCGTTGTTTGCCTTGATTTTGGCTTCTACATAGAGCGGCAGGTCATAAAGCAGGTAGTAGTGGTCGGCTGCGTGCCAGGAGGCACCGTTAATCAGAGATTCATGCAGCTCCTTGAAGCTGCCCTCACCCGTCTTGCCGCCGTCGTCGAACGTGCCGTCAATGAGCGTGTCGATGACCTTTTTAAGCCCGGGGTTCGACTCGTAAAGCTTTTTCGGGTCGTAGCCTTCCTTTGCAAGGCGGTTAATGTCCTCCACCCTTGCGCCGAAGATATACTCGTTCTCTTCACCGGCCTGCTGCGCGATTTCTACGTTTGCGCCGTCGTAGGTGCCGAGCGTAACCGCACCGTTGAGCATAAACTTCATGTTGCCTGTGCCGGATGCTTCCGTGCCGGCCGTGGAAATCTGCTCCGAGATGTCGGCCGCCGGCGTAAGCTTCTCCGCGTAGGAGACGTTATAGTTTGAAACGAACATGACCCTCAGTTTATCCTTGGTGTCAGGATCGTTGTTGACAAGCTTTGCAATCTCGTTGATAAACTTGATAATGGCCTTCGCCCTTGCGTAGCCCGGAGCCGCCTTCGCGCCGAAGATGAACGCTGTCGGGTTCCAGTTTTTGAGCTCGCCGCTCTTGAGCTTGAAGTAAATATCCATGATGGAGAACGCGTTCAAAAGCTGCCTCTTATACTCGTGCAGGCGCTTGACCTGGATGTCGAAGATAAAGGAGGGGTCGACGTCGAAGTTGTCGTGGCGCTTCATGTAAGCGGCAAGCTCCGCCTTCTTCTCGGCCTTGATTTCATTGAATTCGGCAATGGTCTTGTCGTCAATCATACCGTCAAGTTTTTTGAGCTCGTCGAGGTCCCTGAGCCAGCCGTCGCCGATGCGGTCGGTAATGAACTTAGAAAGCTGCGGGTTGCACAGCCCCAGCCAGCGGCGCTGTGTGATACCGTTCGTTTTGTTCTGGAAACGCTCCGGATAGATGGCGTACCAGTCCTTGAGTACGTCGTTCTTGAGAATTTCGGTGTGAATCCATGCAACGCCGTTTGTAAAGCTGGAGGCGTATATCGCAAGCCTTGCCATATGCACGACGCCGCCGTCGATAATTCTCATATCGTCGAGCTTCATGCGTACAGGCGCAGGCTTCTTTTCCGTTTTTGCGTCCTTTTCATCCGCTTCGGCCTCTTCTTCCTCAACCTTCGGCTGCTGCAGGGCAGGAACATTCAGGCCCTTCGCCGTCAAATCCTTGACGAGACGCGCATCGATTTTCTCAATAATGGCGTAAATCTCAGGGATGACGCTCTTCATCAGGTCGATGCTCCATTTTTCAAGAGCCTCAGCCATAACGGTGTGGTTGGTATAGGCGAACGTCTTCTGTGCAATGTCAAATGCCTGGTCGAAGGTAAGGCCGTCGGCCTGAAGCAGGCGGATAAGCTCGGGGATGGCGCACACGGGATGTGTGTCGTTGAGCTGGATTGCGCAGTGCTGCGCAAATTTGCTATAGTCGCCGCCGTTCTTTTTCTTGTATCTCTTAATGATATCCTGAAGCGAAGCGCTGCAGAAGAAATACTGCTGCTTTAAACGGAGCACCTTGCCCTCATAGCTGTTGTCGTTCGGGTAAAGCACCTTGCTGATGTTTTCCGCCGCGTTCTTTTCCGCGACCGCTTCGTTATATTTGCTGTCATTAAAGGCAAGGAAGTCAAAGTCGTGAACCGCCTCCGCCTGCCACAGCCTGAGCGTGTTGATGTTGTCGGTACCGTAGCCGATAACCGCCATGTCGTAGGGGACGGCGTTGACCACCTGGTCGGCGTACCTGACCTGCACCATGTCCTCTTCCCTGCGAATGCACCACGGATCGCCGAAATGCTGCCAGTCGTCCGCGACCTCTACCTGGAAGCCGTTTTCAATCAGCTGCTTGAACAGGCCGTACTTGTAGCGGATGCCATAGCCGTCGAGCGGTACGTTCTGCGTAGCCGCGCTGTCAAGGAAGCAGGCGGCAAGCCTTCCAAGGCCGCCGTTGCCGAGCGCCGCGTCGTCGACATCCTCAAATACGTTGATGTCAACGCCCCTGTCCTTGAGCATCTGCTTGACGTCGTCGAGAATCCCCATGCAGTACAGGTTGTTGTACATCATGCGGCCCATCAGGAACTCCGCTGAAAAGTAATAAGCCCTGCGCGCATTTGCGTGGGTTTCCTTGCTCTGCTCCCATCTGTCGGCAATCTCGCCCATCATCGCTTTGCCAAGGGCCATGTGCAGCTCGGCGGGGGTAAGCTCCTCCACCTTCTTGCAATAGGCGTTCTTGGCCGTCTGAATAAGATTCTCCATAATGTTGTTCTGATCCATTAATTCGTCATCCTCCAGTCTACCGTATGTCTTAGACAATTTCCTTAATCTATATGCTACTTCCTTGGTGAGGGCGCCGCGCTTGATTCTCCAAACCCAGTTTCCACCCAGCGTGGAGGGGATGTTCATCCTTGCCTCACTGCCGAGCCCCAGGATATCCTGCAGCTGTATAATCGCGTAATCGCTTACGCTCTGGTACGCCGTGCGGATGATACCCCAGTGATAGCCCTCTTCCTTGGACAGGTTGCAGTAGTTGACCGCAAAGTCCACGTCCTTCTGCTGGGCTGTTTCAAACCAGCCCATGATGGTGTCGTTGTCGTGCGTGCCGGAGTAAACCACGCTGTTGTGCGTGTAGTTGTGCGGCAGGTAATTGTTTTCTTCTGTGCTGTCAAACGCAAATTCCAGCACCTTCATGCCGGGATAGCCTGAATCCTTAAGCAGCTTGAATACACTGTCCGTCAAAAAGCCCAGGTCTTCCGCGACAATTGGAATATCGCCGAGCTTCTTTTTCATCAGCTCAAAGAACTTAATGCCGGGACCCTCGAGCCACTGCCCGTTAATCGCGTTTTCCGCCGGATATGGTATGGCGTAGTAGGAATCGAAGCCCCTGAAATGGTCGATTCTTGTAATATCGAATAACTTTGAAATGCCGGCGATGCGCTTGAACCACCAGTCATATTTCGTTTTCTTTAAATACGACCAGTCGTATAGCGGGTTGCCCCAGAGCTGCCCTGTGGCGGAGAAGTAGTCGGGCGGGCATCCGGCTACGCAGACAGGGTGCCTGTCCTTGTCGAGCCAGAAAACCTCGGGGTTTGCCCAGGTGTCGGCGCTGTCCATCGCGACGTAAATCGGAATGTCGCCGAGAATCGAAATGCCGAGCGAGTTGACGTATTCCTTCAGCCTCGTCCACTGTTCAAAAAATTTAAACTGGACGAACATCCAAAAGCGGATTTCATACGCGTACTTTTCCTGGTATTGCTCTACTGCTTTTTGTTTGCGCATGCGGATGTCTTCATCCGGCCACTCGAGCCATGAGCGCATGTTAAACCCTTTTTTAATTGCCATATAAAGCGCGTAATTTGGAAGCCATTCGGCGTTTTCCTTGATAAACGCGTCAAACGCCTTGCGCTCCTTGTCGCCCGCTATCTTACCGAACTGGGAAAAGGCGGAGTATAGCACGTCGAACCGCGCGTTGTAGATTTTTTCATAATCGACCGTTTCCGGGTCGCTGCCCCAGTCACGGTCCGCAATTTCATCCCGATTTAAAAGCCCTTCCCCGACAAGCGTGTCGAGATCAATCATATACGGGTTGCCCGCGTAAGTGGAAAACGACTGGTACGGCGAATCGCCGTAGCTTGTGGGGCCTACAGGGAGTATCTGCCAGATTTTTTGGCCGGCAGCTTTCAGGAAGTCCGCGAAATCGTACGCGTCTTTTCCAAGAGAGCCGATGCCATAGGGGGAGGGAAGCGAGGTAATCGGCATTAAAATGCCTGCGCACCTTGCCATAGGACCAACTCCAATCTTTCAAATATGAAATTGATAATACGTCCGGGCAGCGTTCGGCCCGATTGTTTCCGTCCGTTAGAATGATAGGAAATGCCGGCGGCAGGCATACTCTGCCAATCTGCCGTCAAGTTTACAGTTTAGCATAAAAACGATTGCGAAGCAATAGGTATTTTGCCGATGCGCGCGCATTTGCGGAGGCCTGTCCTTCTTCATAATGGAAAAGCGGTAAAATTCAATCTAACGCCCGCGCCGCCTTGAGCGCAAGGTAAAGAGCGATGGAGGAGGCCGCCTTTCTGATTTGTGCACGGCCGTACTTTCCGCCGCCGTCAAGCTGCGCTTTGATTACCTGCGTATCCCGTTCGGTACAGCAGCCAATATAGACAAGGCCGACGGGCTTATCCCGCGTGCCGCCCGTTGGACCCGCAATGCCGGTAGTGGAAATACCAATGTCAGCCTTTGCAAGCGCGCGCGCACCCCGCGCCATTTGCTGTGCGGTCTGTTCGGAAACGGCGCCATGGGTTCTAAGCGTTTCGCCCGATACATGAAGCAGCTGTTCCTTTATATGGTTTGAGTAGGAGCACACTCCGCAGTCGAACACATGAGACGAGCCAGAAACCCCGGTTATCCGCGCGGAGATTAATCCGCCCGTACAGCTTTCAGCCGAAGCAACATGCAGGCCTTTATGGGAAAGCGCTGTGACGAGCAGTTCCGGCAGGGAATCGTCTTCTATCGATTCCTTTTTTAATATTTCATAAAAATCCTCAATTGTCATACAAAAAACCTCTTTTCGTAAAACATGTAACATCTTAACAGAAGAATCGTATTTGTCAACAAAAGCCGGAAATTTTGCCGTTTTTCACAAGAAGCGCGTTTGCAAAGAGGCGGTTTCTCTGCTATATTAGGTACGGATGAATCACATGGAGGCAGTATTATGTCATGGTTTTTTACAGACAGTATAGACGGCGGCATACACCGTATTACCGGGGAGGACGCGCGGCATATTGTAAAATCCCTGCGGATGGCCCGCGGTGAGGAGCTTACGTTATGCGACCGGCAGGGCGTTGAACACAGGTGTGTAATCAAAGATATCAATCCTGACAGCGTGGATGTGCAGGTGCTTGAAAACTTTCCGTGCCAAAACGAGCCGAGCGTGAAAATTACGCTTTACCAGGCGCTGCCCAAGGGCGATAAAATGGATTTGATTGTGCAGAAGGCCGTAGAGCTCGGCGTTTACAGGATAGTACCGGTTATTTCGAGCCGGTGCGTTTCACGTCCCGATGAAAAATCGCTTTTAAAAAAGGTACAGCGGTGGCAGAAAATTGCGTCCCAGGCGGCGCAGCAGTCCCACAGGGGGGTTATCCCCGAGGTTTTGGGCGCGCTTTCCTTTAAAGAAGCGGTAACCGATGCGAAGACGTCCGGGCGCAGCGTTATCTTTTACGAGTGCGGCGGACAGCCTGTACGGGAAATCGTACGGGAACAGGCAGAAACGCTCGCCGTTTTTATCGGCAGCGAGGGCGGCTTTGCCGCTTCCGAGGTACAGCAGGTGCTTGACGCGGGAGGCTGTGCCGCAACGCTTGGAAAACGGATATTACGTGCGGAAACGGCTCCGCTTGCGGCATTGTCCGTTTTAATGTTTGTTACGGGAAATTTTGACTGAAAGGGGAATATCAATATGATTGGAATCATCGGCGCGCTCAGCGAAGAGGTCGAGATGCTTATCAATATGGCGGAAGATAAAAAGGAGGCGGAGATTTCCGGAATTTCCTTTATTACGGGAAAGCTCCACGGGAAGAAATGCGTCGTCGCGCAGTGCGGCATCGGTAAGGTCAACGCGGCGGTTTGCGCGCAGACGATGATACTGCGTTATAAACCGGACGCAGTCATCAATTGCGGCGTTGCGGGCGCGCTGCGCCGCGGGCTTAAAACCGGGGATATTGTCGTAGCACGTGACGTTGTCCAGTACGATATGGATACAACCGAGTTCGGGGACAGGCCCGGGCTTCTGAATATTGGGAAAGAAAGCATGGTGGAAATCCCGTGCGGCAGGGAGCTTGCCGGGGCGCTTATGCAGGCGTGTTCCTTCCTTGGAATCGATAACGCGGTTACGGGCAGGATTGCGACCGGGGACCGGTTTATATCGAAGCCGGAGGCAAGGGCTCAAATCCATGAGATGTTTGAGGCCGACGCCTGCGAGATGGAGGGCGGCGCAATTGCCCAGGCCTGCCGTTTGAACGGCACGCCGTTTGCAATTTTACGCAGCATATCCGACAGCATGGATGAAAACAGTGCGGAGGATTATTTTACTTTTAAAATGCATGCCGCGCAGTCTGCCGCGAGAATCATTTCAGCATTTTTTGAGAGGCTTCCCTGATGAGCGACTCGATTTTTTCAACCGTACCGCATGCTTCCTTGTAATCGAGATTTTTGACCGTGAAGCCATGCCGGTGGTCGGAATAGATATAAACCGTTACATGGCAGCTGTCAGAGAATTTCTGAAACAGGCTTTGGCTTACGGCGAGGTACTGTACCTTTTCAAATGGGACCGCGTTTTGAGTAAGGTTCATTCTTTTATATCCGCAAGCCATGACCGCTTTGCCGTTAAAGGCCAGGGCGGTCTTTTTGTATGCAAAATAGCGAAAGCCCAGCCAAAGGAAAAGGACGGGAACACCGAACAGGAGTATAAGCATGAGTATTTCCCCGTACAGCCCCAGTACATTTAAAAGAAAGGCGGCGGGAATTACGCACAGGATACAGACCATGGGCAGAAAGAGAAAGCTTATTGCTTTGCGCTTCGGCGGCGTGATGCCCTGCTGGAAATTAAGTGTCCGGCCGCTTAACCGCATAAGCACGCGGTCGATGGTTTTGCTGCTCTGCGCGGCAATCAAAAGGCTTTTGTCGCCCTTTGCCTTGCCGGAGCCTATCGTATGGATGTAGACGCTTTTCAGGCGGAACAAAAGCATCAGGAGACTTTGGCGCGCGGAGACGGCGTTGATATGCTCCGTTTCTGTAACAAAGGTATTGCGGCTCAAAAGGCCGCGGTTTATAATCACGCGCCCGCCTGTGCGCGATACGGAAAACCGGCCGTACCGAAATACCTGTACAAAATAAGCGACGACATAGCCAAACACCAGGATGCCCGCGATATATGCCGCCGCGGGCGGCAGGCCGATTGCCGCAAGATAGACGCCCAGGTTAATGCCCTCGTACAGCTTTGCGCTGAATTCTTCGCCGAGCACCGTACCGGCCCGGCTGATAAACGGGGCGAAAATCAGCAGTCCCGTAATGGAATTCGACCACGTGGCGGCCATTACGAGGATGCGCAGGAAAGAGCTTTTGTATAAAACAGTCACGTCGTCCTCTTCAAAAATACGGTCGATAACGTGCCTTGTTTTCCGGCGTGAGAGAATCAGGCTGATATCGCTTTTATTCCGGATTGCGCCGGGCGTGTCGATGTGCACCTTGACCGCGCCGAACAGCGCGGGAAAAATGTTTTTCTGGATAGAAACGGACTGGATGCACTTGGCGGGAACGTTAGCCGTGCGCTTTACGAACCATCCGTGCCGTAGGTAAATGCCCTTCGCGTTATACCGGTAGACAATACTCCGGTATTCCCCGGCGGCGGCAAAGATAAGCAGCAAAACGAACAGGATATTCACACCGAAGGAAGCGATTGTTTCAGCGAGTGTCTGCGGCTGGAAAAGCAGGTGCTGCAAAAGCGGAATAATCAGCAGGTATGTAAACCTGGAGAGATAAGTAAGGATGGTGTAGGGGTGCGCCCTGAGGTAGGTTTTCTTTTTCCTGCGTACTTTTTTATCATCCGGCACGGCACGCCCCCCTTTCCTTTATATATCAGCGGTTACATAGAATGCGTTTTTAAAGCCGTTTTCTTCCTGTAACGGAGCTGTCGCCTGTAAGCCGCTTGATTTTCATCACGTTTTTTTCACTGATTTGGTTAAGCATGACCATAGAACCTGCCGTATGGAATACAGCGGAGTAGACGCGCTTGATACGCTGGGCCGGTGTTTGCAGATACTCTGTGTATTGAATCCTCGTCACGGGGATTTTAAAGCGTTTGTGTACAAATACGCCCTTTTCAATGATAACCGCGTCCTTTTCCAAAATAAAAAAGCATTTCCGGTAGAGCCATGGAAAATAGGCGAACATCAACAGCAGATACACAAGCAGGCTCAGCGCCCCTAAAATAATGGCGAGCCCCACGCTGAAAACCCATACCGCGCCGCATAAGAATGAAGCGAGAACCATCAGTGCGGTTGCGCGTATACGCCAGATAAATACGGCATGTTCCGAAAGCTTTTGCTGCTGCATGAGCGATGCCCCCTTTTGGATTCTTCTAATGATACCATTATGCCAAAAATCAGGCGCTCTGATTTTCTGGAAAAGAAAATAAAAAACGTATTGACAAAACAGTTTTACGTGTATAGAATATTATTAACAATTTAATTACCAGAAATGCTGGGACAGGGAAGAGTATTCCGGAGCTTCGGCTTCAGAGAGCCGCCGTTTGGTGTGAGGCGGCGCCGTATCCGTGAAGAAAATCACCCTCGAGCAGTCCGCTGAAGCTTTTGGGTAAGCGCGACCGGCACCCGCCGTTATACGGGAAAGCATTCGGCCCATTGGCCCGATGCTGATAAGGGGCCTCTTTTTGGGGCAAACAGAGTGGTACCGCGAAGCCAGCCTTCGTCTTTGTAAAAAGACGGAGGCTTTTTTATTTTTCTGACGGTATGGATAAGCAATAAATAGGGAAAAGGTGATTTGATATGGAGCTAACAGGAGCGGAAATTATAGCGGAATGCCTGCTGGAGCAGGGCGTCCAGGAGGTGTTCGGATACCCCGGCGGCGCGGTGCTCAACATTTACGACGCGCTGTACCTGTACAGGGATAGGATACATCATACGATGACGGCGCACGAGCAGGGCGCGGCGCACGCCGCGGACGGCTATTCCCGTGCAACGGGAAAGACCGGCGTCGTATTTGCGACGTCCGGTCCGGGCGCCACGAACCTGGTGACGGGAATTGCGTCGGCCTATATGGACTCATCCCCGATGGTGGCAATCACGGGCAATGTGTCGCGCGACCTGCTTGGGCGCGACAGCTTTCAGGAGGTCAATATCAAAGATATCGTAAAGCCTGTGACAAAGGCAAGCTTCCAGGTCATGGAGATGGAAGAGCTCGCGCCCACTATCCGCAGGGCGTTTGAGATTGCGCGCACGGGCAGGAAGGGCCCGGTGCTCGTCGATGTGCCAAAGGATATTACGGCGCTGAAAACGGAATATGTTAAAACGGGCATAACGTATGAAAATAAAACCGCCTCCCCAGATAAAACACAAATAGAAGCTGCGGTTAGGCTGATACAAAAGGCAAAATGCCCCATGCTTTACGCGGGCGGCGGCGTGATAGGGGCACAAGCCGCGCGGGAGCTTACAAAATTTGCTGAGCTTTGCGACGCGCCTGTATTTTGTTCCCTGATGGGGCTTGGCGGTATCGACGCGCGCCATCCGCTTTTTTTCGGCAATATCGGCATGCACGGCATGTATGAAAGCGGAATGGCGACGCAAAACGCCGATTTGATTATCGCGCTCGGCGCGCGCTTTTCCGATAGGGTCGCGGGCGACCGCGAGCGTTTCCGTGAGAATGCGGAAATCATCCATATTGACATCGATGAAAAGGAAATCGATAAAAACGTAAAAACAAGCTGCCATCTCTGCGGCGATTTAAAGGATATTTTAAAACGGCTGAACGAAGTCCTGCCGCAGCAGGCGCACAGCGGTTGGCTTGAGCAGGTTACGCTGTGGAAAAACGAGCAGCCGCCTGTTGTAGCGTATGGGGACGGGGTTCCGACGCCGCAGCATATCCTGCGTACGGTAAACAGTATGAAAAAGCCAGGGGATATCATTGTAACGGATGTAGGCCAGCACCAGATGTGGACGGCGCAGGAATGTAGGTTCGAACGGCCGCGCACGTTTTTGACCTCCGGCGGGCTTGGGACGATGGGCTTTGGCATGGGCGCCGCGATAGGCGCGCAGACGGCGCATCCGAAGGAACGCGTTACGCTGATTACAGGCGACGGCAGCTTCCATATGAACTGCAACGAGCTTGTCACGCTCAAGTCGTACCAACTGCCGGTTGCCGTCGTGATTATGAACAACAGCGTACTCGGCATGGTGCGCCAGTGGCAGAAGCTCTTCTATGGGAACCGTTTTTCCGAAACAGACCCGCACCGCGCGACTGATTTCGCGGCGCTCGCGAAAGCGTACGGCGTGGAAGGAATGACGGTAACCCGCCAGCAGGACGTCTTGCCCGCGCTTGAAAAGGCGTACAGCTTGAACGCGCCGGTCGTCATCGACTGCCATATTTCCCCTGATGAAAATGTTCTGCCGATGATTCCGCCCGGAAAAACGCCGGAGGATATGATATTGACGCTCTGGTAAACAGCAAGAAAGGACTGAATACGATGGCTTTAACCGTTGAACTGTTCGATTCCACGCTGCGCGACGGCGCGCAGGGAGAGGGCGTTTCCTTCTCAGTTGAAGATAAGCTCGGCATCGTCAAAGCGCTCGACGAGCTGGGCGTTCCATATATCGAGGCCGGGAATCCCGGCTCCAACCCAAAGGACTTGGAATTTTTTGAGCGCGCGCATCAGCTTGATTTGAAGCACGCGCAGCTTGTAGCCTTTGGCAGCACACGGCGCAAAAACTGTAACGCTGCGGACGATACGAATTTAGAGGCGCTTATAAACGCAGGGACAAAGGCGGTCGCGGTCTTCGGGAAATGCTGGTTTTTGCATGTAAAGGAGATTCTGTCTACCACGGCGGAAGAAAATTTCCGCATGATTTCCGACACCTGCCGTTATTTAAAGGAACAGGGCAAAACCGTATTTTTCGACGCGGAGCATTTTTTTGACGGCTATAAGGACGACCCGCAGTTTGCGATGAAAGCGCTTGAGGCGGCCGAGAAAGCGGGAGCCAGCCGGCTTGTGCTGTGCGATACAAACGGCGGGTGCCTGCCAAATGAGATTGATGAAATCGTTAAAGAGGTTTGTAAGCGGTTTCCGGGCAAGGTGGGCATCCATACGCATAACGACAGGGGGATGGCGGTTGCCAATTCCGTCGTGGCTGTTCAGGCGGGCGCCGTGCAGGTGCAGGGGACTTTCCTGGGCTTTGGGGAGCGCTGCGGCAACGCGAACCTCTCCACCGTTATCCCGAACCTCCAGCTTGCCTGCGGGGTTGCGTGCATTCCGCAGGCAAATCTCCCGCGTCTGACGGAAACGGCGCGTAAAATTGCAGAAATATCAAATGTTTCTATTAAAAAGAACGAACCCTTCGTCGGAATCAGCGCGTTTGCGCACAAGGCAGGGATGCACGCGGACGGGGTGCTTAAGCTGTCGCGTTCATTTGAACATGTATCGCCGGAAGCGGTCGGAAACGAGCGGCGTTTTTTAATGTCGGAAATCTCCGGCAGGACGCAGATTTTAGAAAAAATCAGGAAAATCGACCCCAGTATTACAAAGGACAGCCCGCAGACAGCAAAAATATTAAAAGAGCTCAAGCGGCTGGAGCAGGAGGGCTATCAGTTTGAAGCCGCAGACAGCAGCTTTGAAATGCTCATCCGCAAAAATTTAGGCGCATACAAGCCGTTTTTTGAGATGAACAACTATAAAATCGTGACCGGCCGCCCCTGCGAGCAGGATTTCAGCGCGACCGCGACCGTGAAAATACGGGTAGGCGACAAGGACCAGCTCATGGCCGCCGAGGGGAACGGTCCAATCAACGCGCTGGACAGGGCGCTGCGCGCGGCGCTCGAGGTATTCTATCCGACGCTGAAAAAGATGCGGTTAATCGACTATAAGGTAAGGGTTATGGATTCCAAGCAGGCGACCGCCGCGGTCACGAGGGTTCTGATTACCTCAACCGACGGCAGCCGCGTATGGACGACGGTCGGCGTTTCCGCTGACGTCGTTGAGGCCAGCCGCCTTGCTTTGACGGAATCCATCGAATATAAGCTGATTCAGGACGCTGTCTGAATTTTGCAGGAATTATTCACGGATTATTCACAATTGCCGAGGGAAAAGAATTGTTTTTTTCCCTGAAATCATGTATAATAATCAAAAGCATTTTTAATCATTGGCTTTTTGCGGAAGCATTTTCCTCATGTTTTCAGGAAGGAGTGAGCAGCAATGCAGAACAAAAACAAATTTAGTGAAATTTCCCCGGAGGTGTTGGAGCTCAGTGAGCTTTGCAGGGCAAACAGCACGATTGACCCAACGCTTTATACGAAATATGACGTCAAGAGGGGCCTGCGCGACTTAAACGGGCAGGGCGTCCTGACGGGTTTGACAGAAATATCTGAGGTATGCTCGACGGAAATTGTCGACGGCAAGCGCGTGCCTGTAGACGGCAAGCTCTTTTACAGGGGCTACGACGTGGAACAGATTGTCTCCGGTTTTATCAAGGACGACCGCTTCGGCTTTGAAGAGGTTACATACCTGCTCCTGTTCGGCAAGCTGCCGAAGCAGGAGGAGCTTAAGAAATTTACTTCCCTGCTCGACTATTACCGCACGCTGCCGACAAGCTTTGTGCGCGATATTATTATGAAATCGCCGAGTAAGGATATCATGAACGCGATGGCAAGAAGCGTGCTGACGCTTTATTCCTATGACGAGAATCCGGAGGATACCTCCATTCCGAACGTGCTGCGCCAGTGCCTGCAGCTGATTTCCCTGTTCCCGATACTGTCGGTCTACGGCTTTCAGGCGTACGGCTATTACCACGAGGACAAAAGCCTGATTATCCATACGCCGCAGCCCGAGCTGTCAACAGCGGAAAATATCCTTTATATGCTGCGTCCCGACAGCAAGTATACGCATCTGGAAGCGAAGCTTCTCGATATGGCGCTCGTTCTCCATGCGGAGCACGGCGGCGGTAACAACTCGACCTTTACTACGCATGTCGTCTCATCCTCCGGTACAGACACCTATTCCACCATCGCGGCGGCGCTCGGTTCCCTGAAGGGCCCGAAGCACGGCGGCGCGAATATTAAGGTTGTGCAGATGTTCGAGGACATCAAGGCGCATGTCAAGGACTATGCGGACGAGGAAGAAATTGCAGCGTACGTCCGCAAGATTTTACATAGGGAAGCGTTTGACAAGTCCGGCCTGGTCTACGGTATGGGCCATGCGATTTACTCGCTTTCCGACCCGAGGGCACGCGTGTTCAAGCATTTCGTCGAGAGCCTTTCCAAGGAAAAGGGAAGGGAAGACGAGTTTATGCTCTATTCGAACGTTGCGAAGATAGCCGGCAGGATTATTGCTGAAGAGCGCAAGATATATAAGGGAGTCAGCGCGAACGTGGATTTCTACAGCGGCTTTGTTTACAGCATGCTCGATTTGCCCAAGGAGCTCTTTACCCCGCTGTTTGCGATTGCGAGAATCGCGGGCTGGAGCGCGCACCGCATCGAGGAGCTTGTGAACCCGAGCAAAATCATCCGTCCGGCATATATGAATGTGCAGGAAAGACGTCCGTACGTTGGTATCGGAGACAGGTAAACAGATTCGGTATATGGTAAAATTCGCAGGCATGGAGGTTTCTATGCCTGCTTTTTATTTATGTAAAACCTGCCATAAAGCGGCTTATTATCCGGCTGGCTTACCGGTCGAGCCGTAAAATCAGGCTTTTTTATTGACTTTTTTACCCCTTTGTCAGATGATAAAGAAAAACAAGTAAGAAGGGTGCTTTGTATGGAGAATAAGAAGATATTCGCAGATTTTATTACACAAAAAAGAAAAGCGGCTGGATATACGCAAAAGGAGCTTGCCGGGCGGCTGTTTGTTTCTGATACGGCCGTGTCAAAATGGGAGCGGGGAATCTCGTATCCGGACATCACGCTGATTCCCGCTATCTGTAAAGAGCTGCAAATTACGGAGCATGAATTTTTTACTGCGTGCGACGACCTGGCGGCAAGGGAAGAAAGGAGGCAGGCAAAAAGCTACCGTAAAGCAAAAAAGATTTATCAGTGGGTTATGTACGTAAGCTATACGGCCGCGCTGATTACCTGTTTTATCTGCAATTTAGCGGTCGACCACAAGCTCTCGTGGTTCTTTATTGTGCTGGTGTCTGCCGCAATTGGTTTTTCCCTGACTAATTTGCCGCTGCTGCTCAAAAAGCACAATACCTTGATTGTCAGCAGCTGTGTTACGGCAGGCACCTATCTTCTGCTTTTCGTGTGCTACCTGCTGGAACGCGGCCCTTGGTTTTATGAAATTGCGCTTCCTGTTGCGACATTATCCCTGATTCCGTGCTGGATGATTATGCTGATTATTCGTTACCTCAAAATAAACGCGCTTTATAAAACGTCTGCCGTTCTTGCGCTCGTAGCGGTTTCTGTCCCTGTCATCAACAGCTTGGGCAACGGTTTTTTGGAATTGGAAGACTTTCTTTTTCAGCTCCGCGCCTATTTCGACTGGTCGGTCTGGCAGGGAAACGGGGGGACGCTCGGCAATAAAATAGCAATATGGAGCCTGCTTTTTCTTGCCGTAGCCTTTTTTATTTCCGGAACGGTCCTGGCCACGATACATATCCGTAATAAGAAAAAGCATGAGTGACGCAATGCGTATCAGCCATGCTGAGTTTGGCTGATTTTTACTTTTTGAAACAAAAAATATAATTTTTTACATAAATCTCCTCTTTTTTACTGTAATGCGCATGAAAACCTGAGCTTATAGTTAAAAATCTGTAGCGGGATGCACAATGTTGTAATCTATTTGTTACAAATGGTTGACTTTCTGTAATCTTTTTGTTACAATTTGGAACGTACCAAAATGAAACAAAAAGGAGACCATTTCACTTATGAAGATTACGAGAAGAGGCGCGGCATTCACATTAAGCGCCGTACTGCTTTTCAGTACTTTTCCCATAAGCGCAAATGCCGCAGATATTGACAGCAGCCAGGCGGGCGCCGTTACGGATGAATTCGCAGCGGGGGATATCGACGGGGATGGTAAGCTTTCCCTGATGGATGTGCTCGCCGTGCAGAAGCACCTGGCAAAAGTACATATCCTGACAAAGGAGCAAATCATCGCAGCGGGCTTCTCAAACGATGGGACAGTAACGGTACAGGACGTTACAGCCATGCAGAAGCGGCTTGCGTCCATGGACCTGGCGCCTGGACAGGAAGAGACGCTCCCCGAGGTTGCGGACATTAAGCTTGATAAGCTCGGCGCGTCCATATATGTTGGCAGTAAGATTACCCTGAACGCGGCGGTTACGCCGGCCGATGCATATAATCAGGTTGTATTTTCCTCCAGCAATGAGAAGGCGGCCACCGTAAACGAAAGCGGCCTTGTTACGGCGATTTCTCCGGGTAAAGCAACGATTACGGCAAAAGCGGGCGGTCAATCCGCAGTATGTGAAGTTACGGTAATGGCGAAATCCTCGATTACCTTCTCTGGCTTTCAGAAAATGTCGGGAAATTCAATTGCGGTCGATAAAACATTTCCCTTAAAGGGCGTAGTCAAGTCGAATTATCCGCTTACTTCCGTTTGCGTGAGAATCAGCGGCACGAATATGACCAAGACGGTCAAGCTCGACAAGGGCAAAAATATAAAGTCCTATGATATTAACCCGGTATTCGACGACCTGATTTATTTCAGCCGCGCGGGTATCGGCAAGCAGAAGCTCGAGGTGCTCGCAGCTGATACGGTGCAGACAAGTGCAAAGGTCATTTTCTCTTACGATTATACCGTGACGGCAAACACCAGCTCGAAAAACCTCAAGGAAATCCTTTACAAAAATAAAACATATCTTGTCCCAAAGGGCTATTCCACCGCATACCTTTATGACCAGAGGGACTACGGCAAATTCAACCAGGGCGGCACGAACGTCGGGTGCAGCGCAACGGCCGAGGCCATAGGGGCATCTGTCCTGTATGGCAAAAAAATTACGCCGACAAGCTCGCAGATTATCTGGACGGGTGCCGGCGCGGGATGGGGGCTTGCCTCCAGGCGGTACTATAACTGCTCCGCCTCCTCCAAGCTCAGCAGGGCTTACAGCGAGCTGATGGACGGAAAGCCTTCTCTGATTAATACGTTAAGCTCTAGTGACCACTGGGTAACGGTAATCGGTGTTGCCGCAACCGCGAAAAAGGGCGGCTTAGGCAGCGGGGATATCCTGATAGCAAACCCCTGGGGCGGTACGGTTACGACATTGAAGGACTATTTAAGCAGCACGGGGCGCTATATCCCGGATTCTTATTCCATGCGCTGCTACTAATCATAGATTATACAAATTTGAGGCGGGGTCCGGTTTTAAAAACCGGCCTTAGCCTCTTTTTTTGCGCGGCGCCCCACATATTTACACTTTACATGGGGCAAGCGGTATGTTATAACTAACGAGGAAAAGAACCGCATGCTTCTATTTTTTAACAGGCTGTTAATTTTTTGACGTGTATTTTTTGTGTTGAATTTAGAATTAAACGACTGTTTTTCTATTATATAATATCTAGATAGCTTTATTAGGAGGTCGTACGCTTGAGGATTGGATTGGATATCGGCTCAACCACGGTAAAATGCGTGGTGCTTGATGAGAAGAACGAGCTGGTTTATAAAACATATGAACGGCATTACTCGCAGATTACACAAAAAATTGCGGATATTTTAAATACGGTAAGAAAAGAGGTCCCGGGAAGCGACAGCGCGCTTGTGGCGCTCTCAGGCTCTGCCGGCATGGGCGTGGCGGACAGCTGCGGGCTTGACTTTATCCAGGAGGTATACGCCACGCGCGTGGCGGCGAACACCTTTATCCCCGGCACAGACGTTATCATTGAGCTTGGAGGAGAGGACGCGAAAATCCTTTTCCTTTCAGGCGGCATGGAGGTCAGGATGAACGGCTCCTGTGCAGGCGGCACGGGCGCTTTTATCGACCAGATGGCCACGCTGCTGAACGTTCCGCTCGAAGAGATGAACGATTTGGCAGCGCAGCATGAAAAGACGTACACCATTGCTTCGCGCTGCGGCGTGTTTGCGAAAACGGATATTCAGCCGCTTTTAAACCAGGGCGCGAGAAAAAGCGACGTTGCGGAGAGCATATTCGCCGCCGTCGTAAACCAGACGGTCGCCGGCCTTGCGCAGGGCAGGGAAATTACGGGAAAGGTCGTTTACCTGGGCGGCCCGCTCACCTTTATGCCCAGGCTGCGCCTGCGGTTTGACAAGGTGCTGCATACGGAAGGCGTCTGCCCGGAAAACTCGCTGTACTATGTTGCGGCGGGCGCGGCGCTCTGTGCGGAAAAAGTAATTGATTTTAACGCGGTCGTCAAAAAGGTCGAGCATTACAGCGGCAGCGGCAACTTCGCGTTCAACCCGCCGCTTTTTGAAAGCAAGGCGGACTACGAGCAGTTTAAAGAGCGCCATGAAATGGCGTATGTGCCTAAAAAAGAGATTAAGGATTATAAGGGCAGAGTATATATTGGCATGGATGCCGGTTCCACTACGGTCAAGTCTGTCGTGATGGGGGAAAACGGCGAGCTGCTTTACTCCAAATATCTCCCGAACAGCGGCAACCCCGTCCCGATTATCAAGCAGTTTTTAGAGGAGCTTTATGAGCTTTGCCCGGAGATTGACATTGCGTCCTCGGCTGTTACTGGCTACGGTGAGGAAATCATCAAAAACGCGTTCTGCGCGGATTTCGGTATAGTCGAGACTGTCGCGCATTTTACGGCGGCAAAGAGCTTTATGCCGCAGGTGGAATTTGTTATCGACATCGGCGGACAGGACATTAAATGCTTTAAAATACACAACGGCACCATCGACAACATCTTTTTGAACGAGGCCTGTTCCTCTGGCTGCGGCTCGTTTTTGCAGACGTTTGCAAACGCGCTGGGCTATTCGATTGAGGATTTTTCAAAGCTTGGGCTGCTTGCCAAGCAGCCGGTCGATTTAGGTTCGCGCTGTACGGTGTTTATGAACAGCTCGGTCAAGCAGGCGCAGAAGGACGGCGCAACGATTGAGGATATCTCGGCGGGGCTTTCCATCAGCGTCGTTAAGAACGCGCTGTATAAGGTTATCCGCGCCTCAAGCCCGAAGGAGCTCGGCAGCCATATCGTTGTGCAGGGCGGCACATTTTTGAACGACGCGGTTCTTCGCGCCTTCGAGCGCGAAATGGGCGTGGAGGTCGTCAGGCCGACTATTGCCGGACTGATGGGCGCGTATGGCGCGGCGCTATACGCGAAATCCAGATGTAAGGGCGGGAAGAGCACGCTGCTCGACAGGGAAGCGCTCAAGACCTTTACACATGAAATACAGGTCGTTAACTGTGGGCTTTGCAGCAACAACTGCCGCCTGACAGTCAATAAATTCTCTGACGGCAGGAGATTTATCGGCGGTAACCGCTGCGAACGCCCGATTACGAAAAAAACGCCGGATAAAACGCTCGATATCTACGATTACAAGCTGGAGCTTTTGCAGTCGTATAAGCCGAAGCCCGGCCCGCGCGGCAAAATCGGCATCCCGATGGGGCTTAACATGTACGAGCTGCTTCCGTTCTGGCACAGCTTCTTCACGGCGCTTGGCTTTGAGGTCGTATATTCGCCTGTTTCCGACAAAAAGCTTTACGCGCGCGGACAGCAGACTATCCCGTCCGATACGGTGTGTTATCCCGCTAAGCTGATGCATGGGCATGTGCAGGCGCTTATCGACGACGGCGTACAGACGGTTTTCTATCCCTGCCTTTCCTATAATTTGGACGAGGGGCTGGGGGACAACCACTATAACTGCCCGGTCGTCGCGTATTACCCTGAGGTCATCTCCGCGAACATGAAGGACGTTAAAAATATTACGTTTATCAAGGATTACCTTGGCATCCACCGCCATAAGGATTTTCCGGTCAAGGCGCACGAGATGCTCTGTAAATATTTTGACGGCATTACCCTGAAGGAAGTCAAAGCGGCTGCCAAGGCGGCTTACAGCGAATACGGCGAATACTTTAAGAAGGTGCGCGCGCGCGGGGAAACGATTATGGAGCAGGCCGAAAAAGAGGGCAGGGAAATTATTGTCCTTTCCGGCAGGCCGTACCATGTAGACCCTGAAATCAACAAGGGAATCGATAAGCTCATTACAAGCTTCCACTGCGCAATCATTTCGGAGGACGTCGTGAGCTGCCGTGTAAAGAAGTTCCGTACATCTGTCTTAAACCAGTGGACTTACCATTCACGCCTGTATGCGGCTGCAAAGTACATTGCCGGCCGCGACGACATGAACCTGGTGCAGCTCGTTTCGTTCGGCTGCGGGGTAGACGCAATCACAACGGACGAGGTCAGGGAAATCCTCGAGAGCGAGGGCAAGATTTATACCCAGATTAAAATTGACGAAATTACGAACCTCGGCGCGGTGAAAATCAGAATCCGCAGCCTGCTCGCCGCGATTGCGGAGCAGAGAGAGGACAGAAAATAAAAATCCGCTGATATCAGGACGCGCGGATTTGATGCAAGGAAGGAATACAATGGCTCAATTAGTTTACGACAAAACGGGACGCCTGCTTTTTACGAAAGAAATGAAAAAGGACTACACCATTTTGCTTCCGATGATGGCGCCCATCCAGTTCAAGCTGATGAACAACGTGTTCGGTATGTACGGCTACAATACTGTGCTTTTAGACACCGAAGGCCCTGAAATTGCGCAGGTTGGCTTGAAATACGTGCACAACGACACGTGCTACCCGGCGCTGCTTGTCATCGGCCAGTTCATCCACGCGCTGCAAAGCGGCAAATACGATTTGAATAAAACAGCTTTAATCATTACGCAGACCGGCGGCGGCTGCCGCGCGTCAAACTATATCCACCTGCTCAGGAAGGCGCTTCGCAAAGCGGGCTTCGAACAGGTTCCCGTCATTTCGCTCAATCTGTCGGGCCTTGAGAAAAACAGCGGTTTTTCGCTGTCCGTCCCGATGATACGCCGTTTAATCGGCGCGCTTGTATACGGAGACACGCTCATGCTCCTGAGCAACCAGACAAAGCCGTATGAGGTCAACAAGGGAGAAAGCATGGCGCTTGTCGATTCATGGATTAAGACGCTGACGGAAAAATTTAAAAACGGCAGCGGCTTTACCATAAAGGAGCAGAAGAATATCCTTGACAATATCGCGGAGTCATTTTCCCAGATTCAGCTCGACAAATCTACGCCGAAGGTAAAGGTCGGCATCGTCGGCGAAATTTATGTAAAGTATGCGCGGCTGGGCAACAACAACCTGGAACAGTTTTTGGCCGACCAGGACTGTGAGGTATGTGTACCGGGGATTATGGGCTTTGCCCTGTTTAAGGTCGACAACCGCCTGGAGGACATTAAGCTCTACGGCGGGAGCAGGATAAAATTTAATGTGGTAAAGATTTTGTTCGATTATTTAGTCAAGATGGAAACGCTTATGATTGAAAGCACTGCGAAATACGGCTTTATCCCGCCCGGAAAATATGCCCATACAAAGGAGCTTGTCAAGGGCGTTATCGGGTACGGCAGCAAAATGGGCGAGGGGTGGCTTTTGACCGCCGAAATGCTGGAGCTTACTGAAACCGGCTATGAGAACATCGTATGTACCCAGCCGTTCGGCTGCCTGCCGAACCACATCTGCGGCAAGGGTATGATACGTAAAATCAAGAGCATAGATGACCGCGCGAACATTGTCGCAATCGACTATGACCCGGGCGCGCCGCGTGTTAACCAGGAAAACCGCATTAAGCTGATGCTTGCGGTCGCAAGGGAAAAGCTGCACGAACGGCAAACGGGGGCTGGGCATCCAAAAACAAAGCATACGGTCAAAGCGGCCGTCAAAAAATAAACATGGGCGGGCGCGGATGATTCATCATCCGCGCCCGCCTTTTGCTTTCAGGGGGGTAACAGCATTTAATAAGGGAAGGATGGTTTGTGCCTGGTTTATCGGAGATTTGTTTGGCTCATTGAGACGTACCTTAAATATTGCAGGAAGGAAAGAAGCATAAGCCCAAAGAAAAACGCGCCGAAGGAAATCAGAACGATATCCATGGCCGAGCTTACATTAAGCGTCGTTGCCAGGGCGCCGGTTCCTGTCAGAACTGTGCCCAGGATACCGAGCAGCAGGCAGCCCGCCGTTTTTCCGGTACAGTATCTGAGCCCCGGGGGAGAGAAAAGACAGCCTGCACCGGCCAGCAGCAGAATCAATCCGGCAAGGGCGAGCGCAATTATAACTGCTGTGATGATATTTGGAAGGTACGTCATATAATATAGCACGCCCGTGGCAGCGGCAAAAACGAGACTGAGCACGACGCTCAGCACGCATGAAAAGCCGTTATCGGAAGAGAGTTTGAATGATTCGATAGGCTTTGTCCTCCTTTTTTGAGTTCAGAGCTTTTCAGCTCCTTCTATACTATGCCGCTTGTCCTATTTTGGTGACGCATTTTATATGGGGAATTTGTCGAACCTTGTCATATCATAATAAATAAAATTAGCTATATCATTGAAAAATGCAAAATTTTCTGATATGATAGAAAATATTGGAATCGTCCGTGTGAATGAGGCAGCATGTCGTGGAAGAGGAGTGAATGGTTGTGCGTATCGCGGTTTGTGACGATGAACGGGTTTTCGCGGAAAGCTTAAAGAATAAGCTTAAGGTGCTGTTTACAAGCTTTTTGCCGGAGGAGACCATAGAAATTATCCTGTTCGGGGATGGCCAGTCCCTGTTAGACGATGTGCGTTCCTCCCTGTATGAAGTAATTTTTCTAGACATTGAGATGCCGGGTTTAAACGGAATAGAAATAGCAGAACAGCTCAAGGACAGCGAAGAGAATTATATAATCGTCTTTACCACTAACCGTGACGACCTTGTATTTGAAGCGCTCGACAGCCATCCGGCTGGCTTCCTGAGAAAAAGCCATCTCGACCGGGACCTGCCGGATATGGTTTCGTATATCCTGAAAAATAAATCGACCAATGAAATAAAGCTGACGGTCAAGCATAAGGGAGGCTATGCCAAAATTTATATGTCTGACATTGTTTATCTGGAAAACATGGGGAATACCATGACATATGTGACGACAAAGGGCAAGCTTGAAACACGGGAAAGTGTTTATAAAAAGGAGAGCGAGCTGACGTCGTATGGTTTTATCCGAATTCATGCCAGCTTTCTTGTCAATATGGATCATGTTTATCAGGTAAATAAAAGCAGCTTGGTGATGGACAACGGGGACAGCATCCCAATCAGCCGCAACCGATATAAGGCAATAAAGGACAGATTCATTAAGGAAAGGGTTTTTGAAGATGAATGACGTTGTTTTATGGAACGTGTTCGAGTTGGCTGTAAACGTATTCCAAGGTTTCATCTTCATGTTTTTTTGCTATAAATTTTTGGGCAGTAAATTCGAGGACAAAAAAGGCCTGACTTGCCTTGCTGTTGCTTCTGGGGCAGAAATTATAGCAATCACCTCAGTAAATTATTTTTATGAGGTATTTAACGGCCTGGAAATTTATGTACTGGTTTTCCTTCAAATCATCTATTGCTTTACATGCTTAAAGGGAACGGTCATGTCTAAAATTTTCGTGCCTGTTTTTTCTTACTGCGGAACATATGGTATCAGCGCGTCTGTCGCCTTTCTGGTCAGCAGTATATCCGGTGTGTCTATGTATGAGCTGATGGCTTCAAGCTCAGTCTACCGTTTCATCTGTATGATTCTTATCAACGCCCTTTATGTTGTGTTTTACTTGCTGACTCTGCGCTTTAAGCATTATAAATTCAACATCATGAAGTGGACCGACTGGACGGCATTTATTGTAATTCCGCTTTTGTCTATTGTTATATTGGTTTTAATCTATGCAATTTCCCTTGAAACAAACCATACAAGGGAGCATTCCCTGTTTTTGGGATTTGTTGCGATTGGGATATTAGTTATAACGGTTTTAATATGGATTATGCTGATTAAAATCAGCAAGGACAGCGAATTTGAGCTGCAGTATAAGCTGTTGCAGCAGCAGTACAAATATCAAAACGAAAATATCCTGCAGGCGAATAAAAGTATGGAGAGCATCTCCGCAATCCGCCACGACATGAAGAACAAGCTGCTTGTAATCGGGCAGTTTATAAAAAATGGGGATATGGATAACGCCCTGAAAATGTGCGGCGCGTGTGAGGACGAGGTGCAGCAGAGCGCCGGGACATTTATCAATACGAAAAACAGTATGCTCAACGCGATAGTAAATGTAAAGCTGTCGCAGGCGAATGAGAAATATATCGACACACAGGTTTTTGTTACAGAAGCGTTCGAGGATGTAGCGGATACAGACCTGTGTATCATGCTCGGGAATGTGCTTGACAACGCGGTAGAGGCGGTAGCAAAGCTGCCGGAGGATAACCGCAGAATCAAGGTAGCTTTTGAGCGTAAGGGAGCGTACCGGTCTATTGTCGTGAAAAACACCATTGAAAAGTCAGTTTTAAAATCCAATCCAAGGCTTCACACGACAAAAAGCGACAAGGCAATGCACGGCATTGGAACGAAGAGCCTGGAGAAGACTGTAAAAAAATATAAAGGAGAGGTACATTTTACCGAAAAAGACGGGTTGTTTTGTGTTGGCATAGTATTACCAATACCAAACTTACCGAAATAACGACCAAACTTACCAAAACTCTTCACAAATAGTGATAAATCTGCTATAGTATAGACAACGAAAGACACAGCAAAGAGGAATATTCATGCTGCATAAGTTGTCAGAAGCTATAGCATTTTTTTTGTTAAGCAAGCGCTGCTTTGAAAAAGAAGAGCTGGATGTTTACGTTTATGGAGTGGAGCTTGTGCTTTCTTCTGCGCTTGGTATCCTTTTAATTCTTACACTGAGCCTTGTCTTTTCCATGCTTTGGGAGGGCCTGCTGTTTTTCGTTGCATTTACCGCGCTTCGTTCCTATACGGGCGGGTACCACTGCTATACGTACCTGCGGTGCAACACGCTTTATGTTGGAACATTCTTGGCTTGTGCCTTGCTTTACCAATGGCTTGTGTCCGTTACATCGGCAATGTGGACGGCAGCTGTGATATCTCTGCTGCTCAGCGGAGGAATCATATCGAAATGTTCTCCGGTTGCGCATAAAAACAAACCGCTTAGCGCAGTTCAGAGAAAAGACTGCCGGAGAAAGGCAATTGCCGTTTACGCAGGGATTGCGGCGGCGGCTGTGGTGCTTTTAATAACAGGAGTACGGCAGGCGTTTATGCTGCCGCTTGTGCTTGATATTGTCTCAGCAGCGATGCTGTGTGAATTATACTCACAAAGAAAAAGGAGGGGTTACCAATGAAAAAAGCAAACAAGGCTGAACGTTTTGTGGCGAAGCTTGCACTCAAGGCCGCAAAGTCAGCCGCAGGAACAGCTTCAGCACAGGGCTTCTGCCAACCGAAGGAACCTGTTTCCTTAAAGCGGAAGTAATGATTAACCTTACTTACAACTATCTTACTTATACCCACCATCCATCCTTTTAACACCAAAACCAAACCCAATGGGGCGTACGGCATTCTGTGCTGTGCGCCCTGTTGGGTTTTTTAGAAAAAATTTAATATATACCTTGACAGGCGAAGTATATATTGATATTATATAGATGCAATAGGGGAAGTAAGTCCGTTAGAGACTCAACCCCCTGCAGGCTGTGCCAGGGCGCGGCGGCAAAGGAGAAGGGGGTGAAGGCGTTGTCGATAGCATCCGACCTGATTAGAGGCCATACGGATACCATTATTCTGGCAAACCTGATTAACGGCGACAGTTACGGCTACCGGATTAACAAATCGATTCAGGAGAGGACTGACGGAAAGTATGAGCTGAAGGAAGCAACACTTTATACCGCGTTCCGCAGGCTGGAGCAAAACGGTTGTATCCGTTCCTATTGGGGCGACGAAAATATCGGAGCAAGACGACGGTATTATTCGATTACGCCGCTTGGGAGAGAAACATACAGTTCTCTTGCAAAGGACTGGGAGAACGCAAAGCGGCTCATTGACAGACTGATTCAGACGGAGGGATAAACATGGATATCAACACAAGGCTTAGAAACCATATCGATACGCTGTTCGGCGGCGTGGCGCAGAGCGTCAGGGTACAAGAAATCAAGGAAGAAATGCTCCGTAATCTGACGGAGAAGTATTATGACCTCATTACCGAGGGCAGGGACGAGGAAACCGCTTACAGCATTGCAATTTCCAGTATTGGCGACGTAAGTATCCTTTTGGAGGAAAACAGGGCGGGAGGCGACAGCAATATGGAACAGCAGATGCAGAAGTACAAGGCGCGCAGCGCGGTGCTCATTTCCGTTGCGGTTATGCTCTACATCCTGTGCGTCATCCCGCCCATTATTTTCAGTACAAGCAGCGCTTCAATCGAGGGCATGATGCTTGGGCCTATCCTGATGTTCGTAATGATTGCCGCAGCGACGGGCCTGCTTATTTTCAATTCCATGACAAAACCGAAATACGTTAAAATGAACGCGACGATGGTAGAGGATTTCAAGGAATGGCAGTCTGTAAAGCAGCATGACAACGGCGTGCTGAAATCTATTAACGGGGCGCTTTGGAGCATTACGGTTATGCTGTACCTTGTCATCAGCTTCTTTACGAGCGCGTGGCATATTACGTGGCTGATTTTTCTAGTTGCAGTAGCGGTAACACAGATTATCAGCTTATGCTTTAACCTAAAGAAGAAATAACGGAGGAAGCTATATGAAAAGTAGGGAAAAAACAGGGACGGTTGCTGCAATCGCCTGCTGGAGTGCCGCGGCGTTTTTGATGGCGGCTGCACAGATTATCAGCCTGTGCTTTAACCTGAAAAAGAATTAACGGAGGAGACGACATGAAAAACGGGGTGAAAACAGGGACGGTTGTTGCGATTGTCTGCTGGAGCGTCGTAGCGCTTTTATTGATTGGAATTTTGGTATCGGGCCTGACCGGAGGATGGTTTAAGGGATTCGGCATCAATATTATAGATTTCGGTACCGGGGAGTACTCGGTAATGGGGAAATATGAGGTCGATGCTGCGAATGTCGATACGATAGAAATCAATTGGACGGTGGGCAGTACCGAGATTGAGCCTTACACCGGCGATAAAATATCTTTTGAGGAAAGTGCCCGCAAGGAGCTTGAGGATCAATATAAGCTTGCTTACGAGATAAGCGGCTCGACCCTCAAGATAAGATATGTCAAAAGCGTAATTTCCTGGAACGTTCCGAGTAAACGGCTGGCAGTCAAGGTGCCGCAGGAGCTGGCGGAAAAACTTTCTGGTCTTACTGTCGACAGTACGTCCGCCGATATTACCGTGAAGGGGATGACAGCGCAGAAGGCAAAGCTTCATACCGTTACTGGCGAAGCGGACGCAACGCAGTGTAATTTTACCGAGCTGAGGCTGGAATCGACCTCTGGCGACCTTCAAACTGAAGGCGTAGCTGTGGAAAAGGCGGAAGCCTCCAGTACTTCGGGAGAAATTAACTTGTTCGGCAGGTTCACGGAAATAAAGGCGAACACTACCAGCGGAGAAGTCCGCGCTAACGTAAAGGGCATGAAATATTTTACGGGCGGCAGCGTTTCAGGCGAGCTGGAGGTGGAGTCCGATACCTTCCCGCAGCAGGTAGAAATGAGTACGACCAGCGGGGACGTTTCCCTGACTATTCCGGAAGGAGAGGGATTCACCGCGAATTTCTCTTCAATTTCGGGTAAGCTCCGCTGTGATTTCCCCATAGTAAACCAGGGAGACGATTCTATCTATAATAACGGCGCCGCGAAAATTAAAATGAACACGGTAAGCGGCGACGGACATATTATGAAAAAACAATAGCTTTTGAAAAGGCGGCGCACCCATTGGGATGCACCGCCTTTATTTGACAAAAAATTATCAAAAATTTTTGAATTCTGCTTGAAATCCCTTGCAAGGCAGGCGTAAAGCGCTTATAATTAAGAATTGTACAACGCAGGTCTGCATAAGATGTTTTATTATCCCGCAAATCTGCCATACCTATACCAATGCGAAAGGAGTAC